>Ga0315280_10004864_pt1 | contig 19504 bp, 16 predicted proteins | sample YL17G06_40_MG_FD_203697 | JGI IMG/M metagenome (GOLD analysis project Ga0315280, IMG submission 203697) | Sediment microbial communities from Yellowstone Lake, YNP, Wyoming, USA - YL17G06_40 | ecosystem: Environmental > Aquatic > Freshwater > Lake > Sediment | place: USA: Wyoming | collected... | reverse complement strand
AGCCTTCCCTAGAAAAAATAGCGGATTTTACGGTTATAGCCGATAAATGGGCATTTGAGCAGGCTTCAGCCCTCAGACCTCAGTTGTCAGATAGAATAAGATTTATTGACTTGAAGAATGTTAAGGCCAAGAATTTTTCGTTTGGGTTAATTAAGGCAGAATACGGAAGGGCAGCCATTGAGTATCTTGATAAAGCCTTGGAGATGTTAAAAAATGGGGATTTAGACTGTCTGGTTACCTGTCCTATTTCCAAAGAAGCGATAAATTTAGCAAATTTTAATTTTTCGGGGCATACAGAATATTTAGCTAAGCGCACAAATACAAAAGAAATTTTAATGATGTTATTGAACAGGGAATTAAAAATAAGCCTGGTTACCCGCCACATCCCCTTAAAGGAAGTGGCACTTAGCGTCAATAAAGATAATTTATATAAAACTATTTTTATGACGTTCAACTGCCTTAAAGAATTATTTTTAATAAAGAGGCCCCGTATCGTTGTCTGCGGTCTAAATCCCCATGCTTCGGATAACGGCCTTATCGGCGAGGAAGACGATAAAATTATCAAGCCGGTTTTAAATAAATTAAAAAGAAAGTTACGCGGCTCTATTGACGGACCGCTCTCAGCAGATGTAGCGGTCTTAAAAGCGAAACAGAAAAAATATGACGGTGTGATTGCTATTTATCATGACCAGGCATTAATACCTTTAAAATTATTGGATAGTAAGAGCGGGGTAAATCTGACGTTCGGCCTGCCATTTATTAGAACATCTCCTCTTCACGGAACCGCATTTGATATTGCCGGGCGCGGCATTGCCAGTGCGGATTCTCTAATCGAAGCAATTAATCTTGCCATAAAATGCACATTAAACCTAAGAAAAGATTAGGTCAGAATTTCCTTACCGATAAAAACCTCCAGAACAAAATTATAGATGCCTGCGGGTTTGAGCCTTCCGATATCGTATTAGAAATCGGCGCGGGCAGAGGAGAACTGACGCAATTAATCAGTCCAAAGGTAGCCGTTGTCTTTGCTTTGGAAATTGATTCCGGTTTATACGAGATCTTGAAGGAGCGATTTGAAAAATCGCCGAATATAAAAATAATCAACCAGAATATATTAAAACTGAATTTTAAGAAATATTTTAGCCGGATTCAGAAAAAAATAAAAGTTGTGGGTAATATTCCGTATTACATTACAACCCCAATTATTGAATACTTGTTGGAAGTCAAAGATAAAATCGATATTATTTTTATTACGGTGCAAAAGGAATTCGCCAGAAGAGTAACTGCGTCTCCCGGCTCTAAGGATTACGGGGCCTTAAGTTGTTTTCTGCAATATTATACCGAACCCAAGATGATGTTTAACATAAACAAAACTTGTTTTTATCCCGCGCCTAAAGTAGATTCCTGTCTCTTACGGCTGGAGGTAAAACAAAATATAAGTTTAAACAAAAGCCAAGAAAAGCTAGTTTTTAAAATTATCAGAGCTGCCTTCGGAAAAAGGAGAAAAACCTTAAGAAATAGCCTAAAAGGAACCGTTTCGCCTAATAAGCTAAATAAGTTTTTTAAGAAGTTCGGTATTGACCCCAACATCCGCCCTGAACGCCTCAGCTTGAGTCAATTTATAAATCTCGCTAAAGTATAAAAAAAGTAAAAAAAGGATTGACAGAAGGCAATTCTTAATATATACTTTTTTATTTACATAAATCCTAAAAATAACTTTTCTTAACTTTCTATTACTGTAGGGAATATAAAAACTTACAGAGAATTTATTGAAATTCTTAAGGGGGGAGTTTTTTGTTACTTTGATAATAGATAATAAACAAAATGGTTCTATATGTCTGATATTAACGAAATTAAAAAAATATATAAAATAGGTAAATCCGTCGTAGAAATAGGTAAAGAACTGGGAATTTCATCGCATAAAGTAATTTATCTTATGGATAAATATGGGGTTAAACGTCGTTCACGCAGTGAGGCTAATTACTGTAAACACAATCCTAATGGAGACCCATTTAAGATTAAAACAAAATTGAATCCTGAGGAAGAACGTTTAAAAGCATTGGCGTTGGGATTATATTGGGGAGAGGGATCTAAATACAATCCTATCTCAATACGATTAACTAATTCCGACCCGTCATTATTAAGAACGTTTATCGGCTTTCTAAGAAATATATGTGGGGTAAATTTCCAAAAAATTAAACTATGGTTGACTATTCATGCTGATGTATCAATCGAAAAGGCAGAACAATACTGGAGTTATGAATTAAGTCTCCCTCCTTTACATTTTAGTAAAACAGTAGTTATTAATCATCGCGGAAACGGAACTTATAAAAAGAAATCTCGTTACGGTACAGCTACAGTGTGTGTGCACAATATGAAACTTAGAAAGATTTTGCAGGAATGGTTAGAGGAATATGCCCACGTAGCTCAGTCGGTAGAGCACATGCATGGTAAGCCTGAGGTCACCGGTTCGATTCCGGTCGTGGGCTCTGCTAGAATATCTTAAATATACTTTTTAGCATATGCGCGAGAATATAACCTTAGAGTGCACGGTTTGCCAAAACAGAACTTATACGACGACAAAAAACAAGAAGAAACACCCGGACAGATTAGAGATAAAAAAGTTTTGTAAATTCTGCCATAAGCATACAGTTCATAAAGAAACGAAATAAGAGTTCTGGGTTTTTTAGGCCTGTAGCTCTAATTGGCAGAGCAGCGGTCTCCAAAACCGTGGGTTGCAGGTTCGACTCCTGCCAGGCCTGTTTGTTGAAAGGCGAACCTCAGAAAGAGGATTATTAAGGAGAAAAGACTGTTTTCTCCTTAAGCAGGTTATTTAAGTTGGAAGGAAGGGTTGACAGGAAGGAGCATTAGCGACTGACGCCAGAAGGGAAACCATTGGTTTCCCTATGGGGAGCGAACCAGCGGATAAGAGAGCAGTGAGCGACGGTTCGACTCCTGCCAGGCCTGTTTATAAGAGGCAAACGGGAATGGAATTTATAATAAATAATTTCGGTAAAATAATTTTGGCAATAACAGGCGGTATTTTCCTGGTATTAACCATAAAAAATTACGCAAAAATAAAAAATTTCATTTTGGAAGTAAAAACCGAATTAACAAAAGTTTCCTGGTCAACCAGGCAGGAATTAATGGGGGCAACGGTTGTCGTAATTGCAATAACTTCGATCGTGGCGGTATTTATCGGCATAATCGACCTGTTTTTGTCTAAGATATTAAGCCTGATGTTTCGGTGATAGCATTATGAAAAAATGGTATGTAGTCCATACGCAGACGGGTTTAGAGGATAAAGCAAAGAGTTCTCTGGAGACTCGAATTATTTCGGGAGGCGTACAAGATTTAATTACCAAGGTGCTGGTACCAACCGAACAGGTGTCGGAAGTCCGTTCCGGTAAACGCAGGGTATCGGCGAGAAAATTCTTTCCCGGCTATCTTTTGGTGGAAATGGAACTGAACGAAAAAACATATTTTCTCATCAAAACCACACCCGGGGTAACCGGATTTATCGGATTGGGTAAAAAACCCACGGCCCTAGGGGAAACAGAAATTGAGGAAATCCTCAAAAGAAGCGAAGAAACAAAAATAAAACCCAGCCCCAAGGTAATTTTCGAAAAGGGAGAACAAGTGAGAGTTATCGACGGGCCGTTTGTTAATTTTAACGGCACGGTTGAACTAGTTCATCCGGAAAAAGGGAAATTAAAGGTGGGCGTATCTATCTTTGGCCGCTCAACGCCGGTTGAACTTGAATATTGGCAGGTGGAAAAGGTATAAATGGCAAAAAAAGTTGTGGCACAGATAAAACTACACGTCACCGGAGGGCAGGCTAACCCTGCTCCGCCGGTAGGGCCTGCTTTGGGCCAACATGGTGTCAATATTATGCAGTTCTGCAAACAATTTAACGAGCGGACAAAGGGCAAGGAAGGCCTTGTTTTACCCGCAATAATCAGCGTTTACGACGATAAAAGTTTTACTTTCATAATTAAAAGTCCTCCGTCTTCGATATTATTGAAACGCGCCTCCAACTTAGCAAAGGCTTCAGGCCAAGCAGGTAAAGAAAAAATCGGCACGGTTACCAGAAAACAAATTGAGGAAATAGCCAAGCAAAAACTTAAAGATTTAAATACCCAGGACCTATCCAAGGCAATCAAAACCATTGAAGGCACCGCTAAAAGCATGGGGATAGGCATTGAGGAATAATACGCGATGAAGAAACGCAGCAAACGCTATAATTCAATAGAAAGTTTGGTTGATAAAAATAAAGAATACAATCTAAAGGAAGCGATTTCGATATTGAAGAAAATGTCGAATACCAAGTTTGACAGTTCCGTAGATTTGCATTTCTATTTAAATGTTGACCCAAAGAGCTCGGAGCAGATGGTCCGCGGCACGGTACTATTGCCGCACGGAACAGGTAAAAAAATAAGGATAGCCGTGTTCTGTAAAGGCGAGCAGGAAAAAATAGCGAAAGAAGCAGGAGCGGATATTGTGGGGAGCGATGATTTGATTGAAAAGGTTGCTTCCGGTTTTTCTGATTTTGATTGTGCGGTTGCCACACCCGAGATGATGAAAGACTTGGCTAAATTGGGCAGGGTTTTAGGTCCGCGTGGCCTGATGCCGAGTCCCAAAACCGGAACCGTAACCATGGACGTGAAAAAAGCAATCGAAGATTTAAAAAAAGGTAAGGTAGAGTTTAAGCTGGATAAGCAATCGGGAATTCATTTATCCGTCGGAAAAGCAGGGTTTGATGAAGATAAACTATTGGATAATGCCTCCAAGGTAATCGAAGCTATAAACGAAGCACGGCCTGCGACAGTTAAGGGGGAATTTATAAAAAACTGTTTTATCTCAACAACCATGAGTCCCGCAGTCCGGCTTGCACATAATATATAAATATGGAAAAGATAGGTAGATTAATCCGAGAGAATAGCGAAAACGAGATACGCAAGAACCTAAAAGAAGTGGAGAGCGTTTTTGTTGTCGGCTATTCCGGATTATCCGGCCCGGCAATGAATAGTTTAAGGTATTCGCTTAAAACGAACAAATCTAATTTATTTATGGTAAAGAATAGCGTCTTCCGCAGAGTATTTCAGGGGAGCGAATTAGCGGAATTTTCTAAAATGTTACAAGGCCCGTGCGGATTAGTTTTTGTTAAGGACGATATCCTGGCAACCTGCAAGGTTCTTTCTAATTTTTCCAAAGAACACGAAACCTTTAAAATTGTCGGCGGAATATTAAAAAATAGAATTTTGAACAAATCCGATATATCGATACTGGCAAGTATTCCCGGGAAAGAAGTTTTATTTATGAAAATCGTAATGGGTTTGAAGTCGCCGGTCTACGGTTTAGTCGGCGTATTAAGCAATGCCTTAAAAAAATTTGTTTTGGTATTAGACCAAATAAAAAATAAGAAATCAACTTGAAGAGATCCTGCCAAAAGGAGGATCTAATTCGTCCTACGCTTTGCTTTAGGACTCGATGGACGATTCTCAAACGGAGTGAAGAATCTCGCACTAATAACTTACTCACACTGACGCGTTCGTAAGTTATGTGCTCTATTCAAAGGAGGAGAAAATGGCCGAGAAAAAGATTGATGACTTAATCAAATCAATTGAGGAAATGACCGTCTTAGAGTTGTCTGAATTGGTCAAAGCACTGGAGGATAAATTCGGTGTTCAGGCGGCGATGCCGGCAATGGTAGCAACGGCAGGAGCAGCTCCCGGGCAAGCAGCAGGCGCGGCAGCAGTCGAAGAAAAAAACACCTTTACGGTGGTTTTAGCGAATACCGGCCCTAATAAAATATCCGTTATCAAAGAAGTCAGGGCAATGACTAATTTAGGACTTAAGGAAGCCAAAGACCTCGTCGATTCAGCACCCAAGCCAATTAAAGAGGGAGTTACTAAGGAAGAGGCTGAAGAGATGAAGAAAAAAATCGAAGCCGCAGGCGGCAAAGTCGAACTCAAATAGTTTGTGAGTGGTTAATTGGTGAGTGGTGAGTTATGATAAAACGTAAAAACTTCGGCAAAATTAAAGAAGTCTACGACTTACCCAAACTTCTTCAAATTCAGGTTGATGCCTATAAGGAATTTCTCCAAATGGATATTCCGGCTAAATTTAGGGCGTTTTTGGGTCTGCAGGAGGTATTTATGGAGATATTCCCCATTGAAACGGCTGACCGGCAGTTAAGAATTGAATTTATTAGTTATTCGCTGGGAAAACCCAAATACAATCTTTATGAATGCATGAGAAGGTCATTTACATATGCCGTGCCTTTAAAGGTTAAGTTTAGACTGGTGACACCCAAGGAGACCAAAGAACAGGATGCCTATTTCGGCGAGATACCCCTGATGACCGATACTGGTAGCTTTATTATAAACGGCGATGAACGTGTGGTAGTTAGCCAATTGCAGCGTTCCCCCGGCGTTTCCTTTGAACAGGAACTTCACCCCACGGGGAAAAATATTTACTACGGCAGGATAATTCCTTATCGGGGCGCTTGGCTAGAGTTTAAATACGATATTGTAGAAGTAATCCTGGCTTATGTTGATAGGCGTAGAAATTTTCCCGCCACACAGATTTTAAGAATTATTGGTTATTCCACGGACCAGGAGATAACCGCAGCATTCGGGAAGGAATATCCGGAAATATTAAATACCTTAAAGAAAGATTACACCAAAAACAAAGAAGAGGCACTTTTAGATTTTTACCGCAAGATGCGGCCGACCGAACCGGTTACCTACGAAGCGGCAGAGGCTTTATTCTATAGATTATTTTTCGATCCCCGCCGATATGACCTTGAACGGGCAGGGAGGTTTATCTTAAATAGAAAATTAGGCATGGATGTTTCTCTGGAAAAAAGAATCCTTGATAGCCCCACGGTCGTTAAGGTTATTGAATACCTGATAAGATTAAAACTCGGAGAAGGAAAAATCGACGATATAGACCACCTAGGAAACCGCCGGGTTAAGACGGTAGCGGAATTAGTGCAAAATCAGGTGCGTATCGGATTAAGCAGAGTTGAACGTTCGATGCGCGAGAGACTTTCCGTATTGGCTAATTTTGATAACTTGAGCATTCATCATCTGGTAAACTCAAAACTCTTATCCAGCCAGATAAAGGATTTCTTTGCCCGAAGTCAGCTCTCGCAATTTATGGACCAGGTAAACCCCTTGGCCGAGATGACCCATAAAAGAAGGTTGAGCGCCTTAGGTCCCGGCGGATTGTCGAGAGAAAGAGCGGGTTTTGAAGTAAGGGATGTACACCCTTCCCATTACGGCAGGATTTGCCCTATTGAGACGCCGGAAGGCCCCAATATCGGATTAATCGCATCCTTAAGCACCTATGCGCGCGTGAATTCTTTAGGTTTATTGGAAACTCCCTATCGAAAGGTAGAAGATGGTAAGGTCACGAGAAAAATCGAATACTTAACTGCCGATGTGGAAGAAGATAAAGTAATCGCCCAGGCAAATGTTCCGTTGGATGAACAGGGTTATTTCTTGGAAAAAGAGGTTTCTTGCCGCTGGAAAGGTGATTTTCCTAAAATGCCGCCTAAAAAAGTAGAATATATGGATGTTTCGCCTAAGCAGTTAGTTTCCGTCGCTACTTCGCTCATTCCTTTTATTGAGCACGACGATGCTAATAGGGCGCTGATGGGTTCAAATATGCAAAGGCAAGCTGTTCCTTTGATGATTACCGAATCTCCGTTGGTCGGCACCGACATGGAGGAAAAAGTTGCCAGGGATTCGGGAGTTACACTAATCGCCCAGGAGTCTGGCAGGGTCAATGCCGTAGATGCATCAACCATTACCATCGGCAAAAAAACATACAATTTACTGAAATTCCTGCGTACCAACGCCGATACCTGTCTTAACCAAAGACCGATTGTGAAATTAGGCGAACACGTCGATAAGGAACAGATTATCGCAGACGGGATGGGGACAAAAAACGGCGATTTGGCTTTGGGTAAGAATCTTTTGGTAGCGTTTATGCCTTGGAGAGGATACAATTTCGAAGACGCTATTCTAATTAGCGAGAAACTGGTTAAAGAAGACGCCTTTACCTCTATACATATTGCGGAATTTCAGGTAGAGGCAACAGAAACTCGTCTGGGCAACGAAGAAATTACGCGGGATATTATCAATGTTAGTGAAGAGACTTTATCCAATCTTGATGAAAACGGTGTAATCCGTATCGGCGCGGAAATAGAGTCGGGAGATATCCTTGTCGGAAAAATTACTCCCAAGACAGAATCAGAGCTTTCTCCCGAGGAGAGGCTTTTAAGGGCAATTTTTGGCGAGAAGGCCGGCGATGTCCGCGATACGTCTTTGACTGTGCCTCCGGGGGTAGAAGGAGTAGTAGTCGATGTGCATATATTTTCCCGCAAAGACCGAGGAAGAAAATCTAAAGAGGAAAGAACGGCAGAGTTAGCAAAAATCAGGCAAATAAAAGAATATTACGGGCAGGAGATAGAATATGTTCAGGAAGAAAAAATAGCCCATCTCGCCCAGATTCTTGGTGTGGACAAGAAGAAGCTGGACAAAATAGATTTTAGCGAGAATGAAGAGGCAAGGAACGTAGCCAATTCATTCGATTTGCAGATAAAGGATTTATTAGCCGAACAGGAGCAGGAAATCGAAAGAGTTAGGCGCGGAGACGAGTTGCCTCCGGGTGTTCTAAGACGGGTGGTGGTATATGTGGCCACTAAGCGCAGATTATTGGAAGGAGATAAGTTGGCAGGCAGGCACGGAAACAAAGGAGTGGTGGCTAGGATATTGCCCGAGGAAGATTTGCCGTTTTTGCCGGACGGCACTCCCATAGAAATCGTCCTTAATCCTCTGGGTGTTCCTTCCCGTATGAATGTGGGGCAGATTTTGGAAACCCATCTTGGCTGGGCCGCGAAACTATTAGGCATACATGTCTCAAGCCCGGTGTTCGACGGAGCAAGGGAAAGCGAAATTAAGGAAATGCTTAAGGAAGCGAATCTTCCTGAAGACGGTAAAATTTGCCTTCGCGATGGTTATAACGGAGAGACATTTGATCAAAAAATAACTGTCGGTTACATCTATATGATGAAGTTGATACATCTTGTGGATGAAAAGATTCACGCCCGTTCTATCGGGCCGTATTCCTTGATTACCCAGCAGCCTTTGGGAGGAAAAGCCCAATTCGGCGGGCAGAGATTCGGCGAAATGGAAGTCTGGGCGCTGGAAGCCTATGGCGCTGCTTTTACCTTACAGGAGATACTCACAGTAAAAAGCGACGATGTGTCCGGTCGCACTCATATATACGAAGCAATCGTGAAAGGAGAACAGCGATTCCATCCGGGAACGCCGGAATCGTTTAATGTATTAATCAAAGAATTGCAAGGCCTCTGCCTTGACATTAAGACAGAAAAGGCAAAATAAGAGAGGACATAAGTTATGGAGCCTTACATTAATAATAATCTAAACGACATAACTTATCAGTCCGAACTTACCCAGCACCAATTTTTGAAAAAGTGCTTGAGGTAAAATAAATGGTTTATTTCGCTACAACCCTTAATTATAAAATCCAGTACATCTACAAAAATTGGTGCTGGGTTAAATTCGCCCTTATAACTTACTCACACTTTCGTGTTCGTAAGTTATGGGCTCATTAAAAATGACGCACGAACTAATACAGTTTGATTGTATTTCTATTAAAATTTGTTCACCCCAGATCATTAAATCTTGGTCAAGGGGGGGAGTAAAAAAGGCCGAGACCATAAATTATCGCACCCTTAAGCCGGAAAAAGACGGTTTGTTCTGCGAAAAAATTTTCGGCCCGGTAGTTGACTGGGAGTGCAACTGCGGAAAATACAAAGGTATAAAATTTAAAGGTATTACCTGCGACCGCTGCGGCGTTACCATTGATCATTCCTCTGTCAGGCGCGAACGCATGGGTCATATTGAATTAGCCGCACCAGTGAGCCATATCTGGTTTTTCAAAACCGTGCCTTCTCGTATATCGGCATTATTGGATATCGGCTTGCGCGATTTGGAGAAGATTATATACTACGAAGAATATGTGATTATCGATCCCGGTACATCGGCATTAAAGAAAAAACAACTTTTAAGCGAAGAAGAATATCACGAGGCACAGGAAAAATACGGCCAGAATTTTAAGGCGGGCATAGGGGCCGAGGCAATCAGGGATTTATTGAGGGAGCTCGATTTAGACGCGATATGCCGTAAACTGCGTAAGGATTTGGAGAAGTCTAAAGGGGCGCTGAGCAACAGAAAAATTTTAAAAACCTTAAAGATTATCGAAGACTTTAAAAAATCTGGTAACAAGCCCGAATGGATGATCTTGGAAATGATTCCCGTTATTCCGCCGGATTTAAGGCCGCTTGTTCCTCTGGATGGCGGAAGATTCGCCACTTCAGACCTCAACGACTTATACCGCCGGGTGATTAACCGGAATAACCGGCTCAAAAAACTTATTGAATTAAATGCCCCGGAAATAATTATACGCAATGAAAAAAGAATGTTACAGGAAGCAGTAGATGCATTATTGGATAACGGCAGGCACGGCCGGCCGGTAATGGGAGCCAATAGCCGCCCGTTAAAATCGCTTTCGGATATGCTCAAAGGCAAACAGGGCCGTTTCCGCCAGAATCTTTTAGGAAAACGCGTTGATTACTCCGGACGCTCCGTAATCGTGGTAGGGCCGGAACTTAAATTGCACGAATGCGGCCTTCCCAAACAGATGGCCTTGGAATTATTTGAACCATTTATTATCAAAAAATTAAGAGAAAAAGGGTTTGTCCATACCATAAAAGGAGCCCGCCGAATGGTTGAACGCGCCAGGATCGAAGTCTGGGATATTCTGGACGAAGTAATCAAGGATCATCCGGTCCTGCTTAACCGCGCACCTACCCTGCACCGTTTAAGTATTCAAGCATTCCAGCCAGTATTAGTCGAAGGCAAATCCATAGAAATTCATCCCTTGGTGTGCACCGCTTTTAACGCTGATTTCGACGGCGACCAGATGGCAGTGCATGTCCCTTTATCATTAGAAGCCCAAATGGAAGCCAAGATTATCATGCTCTCCATAAATAATATTTTCTCACCCGCTGATGGCCGGCCAATAATTACGCCGACCCAGGATATTGTTCTCGGCTGTTCATATTTAGCTAAAGAAAAACCCGGCGCTGCAGGCGAAGGAAAAACCTTTTCCGGCATAGATGAGGTACTCGTCGCTTATAACGACAGAGTTATTGATCTGCACGCAAAGATTAATCTAAGGGTAGAGTCCATTTTTGATTTAGAAGAAAAGAAACTTATTAATGAGAAAAAAGTAATACCTACGACTACGGGACGAGTTATTTTTAACCAGGTTTTGCCTATTGAATTCGGATTTGTAAATGCGGAATTAAAAAAGAAAACCGTGGATGATATCGTGGCAGAGTGCTATAAACGTTTTGGTCATCAGCGGACTATTCAGTTGCTCGATGACCTCAAGAGGTTGGGGTTTGAGATGGCCACATTAGGAGGTATTTCCATATCGGTAACCGATTTGCATATCCCCAAAGATAAACAGAATGTTTTAAAAGATGCCGAAGCAGAAGTTACTAAAGTCGAAGAGCAGTACCGCCAGGGTGTTATTACCGAGAGAGAAAGATATAATAAGGTCATCGATATATGGACGCATACTACGGATAAAGTTTCGGATTTGTTATTTAAAGAAATGGATGCCTTTAACCCTATATTTATGATGGCGGATTCGGGTGCACGCGGTTCGCGTCTGCAGATCAGGCAGCTTGCCGGGATGCGCGGGCTTATGGCTAAGCCTTCCGGGGAAATTATTGAAAGCCCGATTACCGCTAATTTCCGAGAGGGCTTAACCGTTTTGGAATATTTTATTTCAACCCACGGTGCGCGCAAAGGTCTGGCTGACACGGCATTAAAGACGGCGGATGCGGGTTACCTTACCCGTAGACTGGCGGATGTCGCTCAGGAAGTTATCATAACCGAAGATGATTGCGAGACGTTAAACGGCATTACCGTTTCCGCAATTATTGAGGGCGATGAAGTAGTCGTGAGCCTCAAAGATAGGATTGTCGGTAGGGTTGCGTTGGATAACATCGTGGATATTATTACGGATGAGGTTATTGTTGAACAGGGCAGCCAGATTAGCGAAGAAAAAGCCGAGATGATTGAACGATTGGGAATTGAAAAAATACGCATCCGTAGTGTCCTGACCTGCGAATCGGAACGCGGGGTCTGCATTAAATGTTACGGAAGAAATTTAGCTACCGGCCGGTTGGTAGAAGTGGGCGAGGCGGTAGGGATTATTGCTGCGCAAAGTATCGGCGAACCGGGGACGCAGTTAACTATGAGGACGTTCCATATCGGTGGCACCGCTTCCAGGATCGTCGAACAGTCATCGTTAAAAGCAAAAAATAAAGGTATCGTAAGATACCATAACTTACGGGTTGTTCCTAAGAATAAGGAATTCATTGTCCTTAACAGAAACGGCTCAATCAGTATTAATGATAGGCAGGGAAGAGAACTGGAGCGTTATCCGGTAGCGCAGGGTTCCTTTATTAGTGTGGCGGAAAATGAAGAAGTAGCAAAGGGAACTGTATTTATCCGCTGGGACCCTTACATGTTGCCTATCCTGACAGAAGCTGAAGGTCAGGTAAAATACGAAGACCTACGGGATGAAGTTACGGTAAAAGAGGAACTTAATCTCGTTACTAAGCTTACCGAACACGTCGTCGTTGAGCACAAGCCGGAATATCATCCCCAGATAATAATTCTTGATGAAAACAGAGAAGTTCTGGGTATATATCCGCTTCCCATTGGCGCTCATATTATGGTTAAGGACGGAGTACAGGTCGGCGCAGGAGATTTGCTGGCTAAGATCCCCCGTGTCAGTGTCAAGACAAGGGATATTACCGGCGGCCTTCCCCGTGTAGCCGAATTGTTTGAAGCCAGGCGGCCTAAGGACCCGGCAATTATTAGCGAGATCGACGGATTTGTTGAATTCGGGGAGAGCAAGAAAGGCCAGAGGGTTATAATCGTCAGATCTGCGACGGGAATGTCGCGGGAATATATGATACCGCACGGCAAACACCCCAACGTTTATAAAGGCGATCGGGTTATAGCAGGCCAGCAGTTAACCGACGGGCCGGTTGTGCCTCAGGATATATTGAGGGTCTGCGGCGATAAAGTGTTACAGGAATATTTAGTAAACGAGGTTCAGGAAGTTTATCGCCTTCAGGGCGTTTGTATAAATGATAAGCATATCGAAGTGATTATCCGGCAGATGCTGAAGAAAGTATGCATCGAAGACCCGGGAGATACGGAATTTTTAGCCGGCCAGCAGGTCGACAAATGGACATTCCAAAAGGAAAATAGCCGGGTGTTTAAAAAAGGCGAGAGGCCCTCCTCGGCGACACCGCAACTTCTGGGAATTACCAAAGCTTCCTTAAGCACAAACAGTTTTATCTCTGCGGCGAGCTTTCAGGAAACGACACGTGTTCTAACCGACGCTGCTGCCGCAGGCAAACGCGATGAGTTGTTTGGCCTAAAGGAAAACGTTATTGTCGGGCACTTAATACCTGCCGGCACGGGATTCCGCGATTATCGAGACATCGGATTGGAAAAAGTAGTGCAAGGTAGCAAGGAAGAAAAGGGGAAAGAATAATAATATGCCTACAATCTCACAGCTTATTAGATTGGGAAGGAGAACCAAAAGAAAGAAAAGTAAATCTCTGGCCTTAAAAAATTGCCCGCAAAGAAGAGGCGTATGCCTTCAGGTGCGTACCATGACGCCTAAAAAACCTAATTCAGCGCTGCGCAAAATCGCCAGGGTTAGATTGACTACGGGTATTGAGGTTACCGCCTATATACCCGGCGAAGGACACAACCTTCAGGAGCATTCCATTGTTTTGGTCCGCGGGGGCAGAGTAAAGGATCTGCCGGGCGTTAGATATCATATCGTAAGAGGCACATTAGATACGGCAGGAGTTAACCAGAGAAAAAAATCACGCTCTAACTACGGAGCAAAAAGGGCAAAATAACTGAGGACATAAGTTATGGAGATATATATTAATGATAATCTAAACGACATAACTTATCAGTCCGAACTTACCCAGCACTAATTTCTAATAGAACCGTCAATCAGAAATTAGTGCTGGGTTAAATTCGCACAGCAATTTACGTGCACTTCGCTACGTAAATTGCGTGCTCATTTAAAATGAGAAGAAGAAGAGTTCCTAAGAAAGATTTGTTAGCCGACCCAAAATTTAAAAGTAAGGTGGTCGCAAAATTTATTAATATGGTAATGTTAAAAGGGAAAAAATCCACAGCCGAGCATATTGTATATGGCGCATTCGATATTCTGAAAGAAAAGGTCGGGGAACTCGATGTTCTAAAAATATTTCATAAGGCAATTGACAATGTCCGGCCGCGCCTGGAAGTTAAACCTCGCCGGGTGGGTGGGGCGACCTACCAGATTCCCATCGAGGTTAAAGCGGAGAGAGGTACTTCTATTGCGCTACGCTGGATAAGGGATTTTGCCAAAACTAAGAAAGGCAAACCAATGCAGGAGAAGCTTGCCGAGGAATTAATCGCGGCCTATAAAGGAGAAGGCTCTGCCATAAAAAAGAGGGACGATACCCATAAGATGGCAGAGGCGAATAAAGCGTTTGCCCACTTTAGATGGTGATTTCACTGATGGAAAGAGAAATAGCATTAGAAAAAATTAGAAATATCGGAATTATCGCGCACATAGACGCGGGTAAAACTACGACTACCGAATGCATCCTTTTTTTTACCGGCAAGACCTATAAGATTGGCGAGGTCGATGAGGGGACAACCACGACGGACTGGATGGTTCAGGAACAGGAAAGAGGAATTACGATTACCGCTGCCTGCATAACCTGTTTCTGGAACAATCACCGTATAAATATTATTGATACGCCCGGCCACGTAGATTTTACCGTGGAGGTTGAAAGGTCATTAAAGGTATTGGATGGGGCAGTAGTTATCTTTTGCGGCGTTGGGGGTGTTGAGCCACAATCCGAAACCGTTTGGCGCCAGGCAGACAAATATTCTGTGCCCCGTATCGCGTTTATAAATAAAATGGATAGGGTAGGAAGTAATTTTTTTCAGACGATAGATGAAATGCGCAGTAAACTTTTAGCTAACGCCGCGGCTATCCAGATTCCCTTTGGCAAAGAAGAAAAATTTAAGGGAGTTATAGATTTAATCGAGGAGAAATTAGTTGTTTTTAAAGACGAGTTAGGTAAGGACTTTGATATTCTGCCCGTGCCCGAAGATTATATTAACGAAAAAAATAAATACCGCGATATACTTCTGGAAAAACTGGCAGAGGTGGATGAAGTGCTGATGGATAAGTTCGTGCACACAAAGTCGATAGGGACCGAAGATATAAAAGCAGCGGTCAGAAGACAAACGATAAAAAACCGTTTTGTACCTGTTCTTTGCGGCAGCTCCTTAAGAAACAAAGGGGTACAGCCTCTCTTGGATGCGATTACGATGTATCTACCCGCACCTTCGGATATGCCGCCGATAAAAGGCATAGAACCGAAATCCGGCGAATACGAAGAGAAAAAAATATCCGATGATGGCGGTTTTTGTGCGCTATGTTTTAAAGTAACTACCGATCCCTACGTGGGAAAGTTACATTATATACGAGTTTATTCAGGGATAATTAATGCGGGCGATAAGGTCTACAATGTCGCAAAAAGGGCAAGGGAGAAAGTTACAAAATTATTGCTGATGTGTGCTAATCGGCAGGAGGTCATCCAGTTTTTGGCTACCGGCGATATCGGTGCGGTTGTGGGTCTGAAAGAGACCGAAACCGGGGATACGCTCTGCGATGAGTCGGATCCGATTCTTATTGAGCCGATACATTTCCCTGAGCCGGTTATATCTCAGGCAATAGAACCTAAAACTAACCAGGACCAAGAAAGACTGGCAATGTCTTTGCACAAGATGAAAGAAGAGGACCCTTCCTTTCGCGTAACCTACAATTCCGAGACCGGCCAGACGATAATTTCCGGGATGGGCCAATTACATCTGGAAATAGTTATTGACCGGATAATGAGGGAGTTTAACGTCGAGGCGTTAGTCGGTCAACCTCAGGTTGCCTATCGCGAAACCATCACTAAAAAAATTATCTCTACGGGAAAATTCATACAACAAACCGGCGGCAGAGGCCAATATGGCCATGTGGTTTTAGAAATGTCGCCGCAAGAATTACCCGGCAGGGGAATTACCTTTGAAGATAAAATAAGAAGCGGGGCTATTCCGCGCGAATTTATTCCGTCGGTAAAAGAGGGGGTAATAGGCTCCGCTAGAAGCGGAATACTGGCGGGTTATCCGGTAACGGATGTAGCAGTCAATTTAGTGGACGGTTCTTTTCACGAAGTTGATTCATCGGAAATGGCTTTCCAGATGGCCGCCTCAATCGCATTTAACGAAGGGCTTAAGAAAGGTAAATCCATACTTCTTGAGCCAATAATGGATATGGAGGTTATCGTCCCCGAAGAATATATGGGAACGGTAATAGGCGATTTAAATAGTCGGCGCGCGAAAATCGTTTCGTTAACCACCAAGGGAAATATTCGTCTCATACGAACCTACGTCCCCTTGGCAGAAATCTTTAATTATGCGACAGCGTTACGTTCCTTAACCCGGGGCCGCGCCTCTTATACAATGGAGCCCTCTTATTATCAAGAGGTGCCTTTGAATATATCAGAAAAACTTATTATGGGTGGAATATCAACAACTGCTAAACGGTTTATATAATCAGGAGGTGAGGAGAATGGCTAAAGAGAAATTTGTCAGAACTAAACCACACGTTAATATCGGAACAATAGGTCACGTAGATCATGGTAAGACGACTTTGACGGCAGCAATCACGATGGTTTTGAATAAAAAAGGCCTCTCAGAAGTGAGAGCCTACGATACTATCGATAATGCCCCCGAAGAAAAAGAAAGGGGAGTTACGATTAATATTGCACACGTGGAATATCAAACCGAAACCCGCCACTATGCGCATATTGACTGCCCGGGACACGCCGATTACATCAAAAACATGATTACCGGTGCGGCACAAATGGACGGGGCAATATTGGTTGTTTCCGCGGCCGATGGCCCGATGCCTCAAACCAGAGAGCACATACTTCTGGCCCGGCAGGTTAATGTTCCGGAAATTGTTGTGTTTTTGAATAAAACAGATATGGTTCAGGATAAAGAGCTGATTGACTTGGTGGAAATGGAAGTAAGGGAATTGCTTACCAAATACAATTTCCCCGGCGATAAAACACCTATAATTAAAGGAAGCGCTCTCAATGCCATGAATTCCGGCGGTGATCTTAATCATCCCGACTCTAAAGCAATCTTAGATTTAATGAAAGCCGTCGACGAGTTCATCCCTTTACCAAAGAGAGACTTAGAAAAACCGTTTCTTATGGCCGTAGAGGACGTTTTTACTATTGAAGGTAGAGGAACGGTAGGGACAGGCAGGATTGAAAGAGGTAAAGTAAAACTTAATGAAGAAGTCGAGATGGTAGGTTTAAGGCCTGAACCCAGAAAGACCGTAGTTACGGGAATAGAAATGTTCCGTAAGATGCTCGATGAAGGCCAGGCAGGAGACAACGTGGGTCTTCTCTTAAGAGGTGTGGAAAAAGAGGATTTGGAGCGCGGTATGGTTTTAGCCAAACCCGGTTCAATTACCCCTCATACAAAATTTAAAGCCCAGGTTTACGTATTGACCAAAGAGGAAGGCGGAAGGCACACTCCTTTCTTTACCGGCTATCGTCCGCAATTCTATTTTCGTACTACCGACGTTACCGGAACTGCTAAGCTTCCAGAAGGCGTTGAGATGGTAATGCCCGGCGATAATGTTATACTGGAAATAGAGTTGATTGTGCCGATTGCTATGGAGAAAGAATCGCGTTTTGCTATCCGCGAAGGCGGACATACGGTTGGCGCAGGTGTTGTATCTGAGATTATTACTTAGAAAAGTTATCCGGTTAGCCAGTTAACCAGTGAACGGGTTAGCGGGTTAACCGGTGAACCGGCAAACAGGCTAACTGGCACACTAGAACAGGCAAACTGGCAAACAGAACATGCAGAATATACGTATAAAACTAAAGGCCTACGACCATCGTCTTTTGGATCAGGCGGTAAGCGAGATCGTTGAGACGGTAAAAAGAACCGGTGCTAAATTATCCGGACCAATACCTCTGCCGACAAAGAAAGAGACATACACGGTTTTACGCTCCCCGGTCATTGATAAAAAGTCCCGCGAGCAGTTTGAACTCGCCACACACAAAAGACTGTTGCAGATTGTGGAGCCGACCTCTAAAACCATAGATGCCTTAAGAAAATTGAATCTGCCGGCGGGAGTAGATGTAGAGATTAAATAATTATGACAGCAATATTGGGGAAAAAAATTGGCATGACTCAGGTTTTTAGCGACGACGGCCGGCGGGTTTCGGTTACGGCGATTGAGGCAGGGCCCTGCGCGGTTTTAAGTATTAAAGATAAATCAATACAATTGGGGTTTGACGAAATCAAAGAGTCGAAGGTAAAGGAGCCGTTACTCGGGCTATTTAAAAAAATCGGCGTTAGTCCCCGCAGATTCATAAAAGAAGTAACCAAGGACGTATCTTACGAGTATAAGGTAGGCGAGGAACTAAAGGTTGACCTATTTAAGCCGCAGGATTGTGTTGACGTAACCGGCGTTTCTATTGGTAAGGGTTTTCAGGGCGGCATGAAACGTTGGGGCTGGCACGGCGGGCCTAAAACGCACGGTTCAACGTCGCATCGGCGTGTTGGTTCAATCGGTTCAAGTACCAGTCCGGGCAGGGTCTGGAAGGGGCATCATCTACCCGGCCATATGGGAATGGATAAAGTTACAATTCAGAATTTAAAAGTAATCAAAACTGATTTAGAAAAAAATCTATTATTGGTCGAGGGTGGTGTACCGGGACACGAGAACAGTTATTTAATCATCAGCAAGAAGAGAAAAAGAAATAACCATGTTTAGTTTACCTGTATATAATACAGAGGGTAAGGAAATTGATAAAATCAATCTGGACCCTCACGTTTTCGACGGAGAGATCAACGAGGACGTTTTATACCAGACAGTGGTAAATTACCGCGCAAACCAAAGAGGGGGTCTGGCTTCAACCAAGACGCGGGGAGAGGTTTCCGGCGGCGGAAGAAAACCATGGCGGCAGAAAGGGACGGGACGGGCAAGAGTAGGTTCAATCCGTTCACCTCTATGGAAAGGCGGCGGGGTTGTATTCGGGCCGCATAACCGCGACTATTCTTACAACTTAGCACGTAAAATAAAACTCTCTGCTTTAAAGTCCAGTTTAAACGCTAAATTAAAAGAAAACAATCTTTTCTTAATCAACGAAATAAAGATCGACAAACCGAAAACAAAAGAAGTGGTAAAGATTTTTTTAAATCTAAAGGATAAACTC
>Ga0315280_10004863_pt1 | contig 19507 bp, 24 predicted proteins | sample YL17G06_40_MG_FD_203697 | JGI IMG/M metagenome (GOLD analysis project Ga0315280, IMG submission 203697) | Sediment microbial communities from Yellowstone Lake, YNP, Wyoming, USA - YL17G06_40 | ecosystem: Environmental > Aquatic > Freshwater > Lake > Sediment | place: USA: Wyoming | collected... | reverse complement strand
GGCAGCAGGCCATTTCGATGCTTGTTGAAAATAAACTCCGTGAAGCCTACAAACTAACCTAGAGATGCTGTTGTTTCTCTAAAAGCTTCTATCTGTCTAGGATGGCTTTTCTCATGTCCTTCGGCCCCCCTAAATTATCTAGCCATTCCTTTATTCTTTCGGCTTCCTCAGCAAAATTCGCATCCTTCTTGAACTTTTCCGCAGTCGCCTTACATACCTCAATATGACGGCCTGGTTCCGACCACGTTCTAATCATTTCAATGGCCCTCTCAATACCAAGATCCAAGTCTATGCAGTTCACCGAGTCTTCAAGCAGATCTTTTTCTGGCGCATTATGTACTACCGCGTATCTTCTTCTTACGATACACGGTCTGCCACAAGCTAGAGCTTGTCGAAGGACAAAGCCACCGCCACCATGGGCTTTAACGTGCCATACGAATGCTGAATCCTTGATTGCTTGAGGCATCAACAAATGGGGCATTTCGCCGTCTCTTCCTTGGTGGCCGTGCATTTTAAAGGTAAAATCTTTCAGAGAAGATTCGCATTTGTTCCATTCGGTTAAATCGTATGGGTAAGAAGGTAGGTCATGGACAAAGTTGTTTATTGTTTTGTGGTTAGTTGGTGGAGTGTAACAGTACCCCTCATAATGTTCGGGGTGATAAAAGATGTAATTGACACCCGGCGGCATCGACTCCCGATATCCTCCGAGTAATATGTTTTTGCAGAACCCAAGAGGTAGTTCATGAATATTTCCTATCTGCCTAATAAAAGCAGCATTAGGCTTGTAAGTTTTAGTCAAGTTATAGAATACTTCTTCATGGGCAGCGTAAATCGTTACGATAAAATTAAAGTCCATCTCCAAAAACTTCGCAAATGTAATAGCCTTCTGAGCGTAGTATCCACGTTCCGTTTCCATCTTCATTGGAAGATGACAAACACCTTCGATAAGTTGAGCTTTACCGTTCATCAGGTTAGGATCGGCAGGATCGCTGAACTGAAACCCTCTTGTTTGCCATTCCGGGCCTATTGGCCTAAAAAGGTTCATCTTCAGCCTCTCCTCAAAAAGCAGATGCAAAGAATAGTAATGGTCGCTATTAGGGGTATAGTCTACAAAAACATTCAGTCATTTCCTCTCCAAATTGGCTAAGAACTGTTTTATTTTTTCGGCTTCCCCATCGAAATTCACGTCTCTTTTGAATTTGTCAGCCGTATTCTTACACATTTCCGCATGACGGTTAGGCTCGGAAAAATATTTTATCTTTTCAAGGTTTTCTCTTGTCGTGCCAAGGTCTAGGTCTATACAGTTAACGGAGTCTTCAAACCAGTCCCTAGACATACTACAATATTCATAACAATAATGTTTCTTTATGATGCAGGGTCTACCGCAAGCAAGGGCTTGTCGCGCGACATAGCCGCAGCAGCCCGCGCGTTTAACATGCCAGACAAACGCGGAGTCCTTCATTGTTTGAGGCATTAAGTCCCCTGAGATAACGCCGTCCCTCCCAGCTATTCCGTGCATTTTAAAGGTGAAATCTGGCAGAAGCCTTTCGTACTCATAAAATAGGGGCAGGTCGGGTTCAGCGAGAGGAGCAGCTATAAAGCTTTTTATCACAGTATGATTGGTGGGTGGGGCATAGCAGTATTCTTTGTTATGTTCTGGATGATATTTTACGTAATTCACGTTGGGTGGCATGGGCGTATTTGTTGCCAGCAGCACATTTTGGGTAGCTTTAGGTGTCTCAAAAACGTTGGCTATCTGCCTTATGTAGATAGCCTTTGGTTTGTATTTCTGAACTAATTCAGCGTATGGTAAGTCGTGTCCAGGGTGTGACGCTATTACAAAATCAAAATCCATCTTTAAAAACTTGTCAAACGTGATGGCCTTCTGAATGTACTGTCCACTTCCCACTTTTAGTGGAATATGGTAAACACCATCTATTAACTCGACTTCACCGTATTTCTGGATTGGTTCTTTGTTTCTATCCCATGTCGCTTGAGGTATTCCTAAATATTGGTCAATGGTGTCGGGTGCATTACCATAAGGCTCGGCTATTTTCCAAAACCCTTTTTGAAACCACTCTAACCCTATAGGTCTAAACAGATTCGCTTTGAGTCTTTCCTCAAAAAGCAGATGCAAAGAATAGTATAAGTCGCCGTGGTGATAGTCTACGAAAACGTTGGTCATCTCGTCCATCTCTAACTAGAGACTGTTAAAGAATCTACGCCACTCTTCTTTTATCTTATCCTTGTCGAAAAGTTCTATGGCTTTCTTTCTGCCTTCACTGCTGACCCTTTTTGCGAGTTCGTAGTCTTCCAGGAGAGTAGCCACGTACTCCCTAAGCTCAGTTAGGGAGTCTGACGTAAATCCGTTTATTCCATTCTGTATTAAGTCTGGCACTTCAATGTTGAACCCGGCGAGAGTCCTGCCTATCGCAACTATGGGCGTCCCGGTCATCCAAGCTTCCATAAGGCCCATAGTGTAGGGCGCGGGGAAAGTGCATGTGTAGAAGAAAACTCTGTTCTCTCTCAATACTTGTTTAAGCTCCTCATACGTTAAGGCTCCTCCCCACAACTCTTTATCTACGTCTTCGTTTGAAAAACCATACAGTTTGCGGGGAAGCCAACGTGTGCATTCTTCAAACAGGCTAAACTTGAGGCAAACATCTCGTTTCCTCATGGCTTGTGCAACAGTTATCACCTGCTGTTTTTCTCCAGTCCACCCTTTATATTCGGCAGGGTCTTTGTAAAATCTGATTGTGACATCTCCTCCGCTGAAGCATGGGATAGACTGTTCAATGGGGGAGTACCTGACAATTTTTAAGCCTTCAGGCCGATACTTGCTTAAGACTCTTTCAGTACCTTCCACTGCTTGTCCTATTGACCTAAAAACCACATGCTTATGCTTGATCCTATCCCAATTCGGAGGAAGCCACGCCTCTATACCTAGAATGTAGATTAGATCACACCAGTCAATAAGTTGTTTTGGAATCTCATTTCCCCATCTGTTTAGTGCGCTCGCGCATAGTTTGGCTAACTCCTCGTTATAGTACGCATTTTCTAGTGGGGGTCTTGATTTATCTGCGGAGATACGGGGATCTCTGTAATTGCCTTGAGAAACTACTTCATGTCCCAACTCTGTAAAAAGCTGAATGTCCTCGAACTCATTGATGCTGTGGCATGACAAATACAGTATTCTCATAAAATCACCTCAAGAATGCAAACGCAACGGCAACCCTTGGCAGGGTCGTACTGGATTTTGTCAGCATCATCCTCTGAGATTTCAGTCCAACCGGAAACAGCGTGCACTACTTCGTTGAAGTAGAACCTTATCGTGTAGGTAGCCTTGGGAATAGCCTCCAAAAATTCGTCAACACGATTTCTCGTCATGTTAACGGCCTGTCCTTCCTGAAGGTCTGGCGCGTGCGCGTAGGGGAAAGTCGCGTATATGAACCGCTTTGAAGCATCAACAACTTTCTTGAAAAGGAGATTCTGCTCCTCCACAAAATCGTAAACCTTGTATCCCTTTATTCCAGCGTGCTCAAGGGTGGAGAGACAGATCACTAAGTCGTATTTTCCCAACGGGTAGGTGACAGCGTTGCCAACAAAATAGTTTCGTAAAAACTCCTTCTCTACTGTGCTAGGCTTAATGTCAATCCCGTCCACGATTTTGCCTCTTTCTTTGAGTTCTTTGAGGTATTGAGACCCAAGGCAACCGACATCTAAAATCGTTGTTATTTCTTTAGAGTGTGCATCAACAAGATTAAGTAACTGTGGGACTTCAATGTCTCTTTCGCTGAAATACGGACTCGTTAACCTCGCCTCATGTGTTTTCGAGTGTCATTTGAAATCGCTGAGAATCTTGTCCAAAAACTGCGCTAGATCCTCTTCGCTGACTCTTCTTCTAAATTCCTCATAACGTTCTTCGGGTAGTCTCCATTTTGGCTCAACAGTGTTTACAACTCTTGCAGGAACGCCATAAGCAATAGAAAAGTCCGGCAAATCCTTAGTAACAACCGAATGCGCCCCTATTAGACACTCTCTGCCTATAACGACTCTGGGGAGCACTGTAACATTCACGGCGATTCTTGTTCCAAATTTGATGTGGGGTGCTTGAGGGACGAACTTCTTTATGTGTCTCCTTCCGTGCAGCATGTCGGGGTCGTTAGCGGCAACAAACTCAGGAGCTACGAACACCCAGTCTTCAATAACGAGTCCTGTAGTTAGATGGCATTGACTGTGTATTAGAACATTGTTACCAATCCAATTCTTGCCCTCGCTATCGCTTAATGATCCGAATATTGAATTGTCGCCAATGTTGGTTTCCCTTCGTAAGACCGCGTGGGTGCCTATCCTAGAATGTTTTCCTATGTTGCAGTCATGCTCTATGAAAGCACCATACTGTATAATGCTTCCATCACCGATTCTCGTGTTTTCGCCAACGTACACGTTAGGAAATATGGTAACGTCCTCGCCTATCTTTACGTTCTTACCGAGACTTACGTTTTCTCCTATCATTTTCTCAGCCTCTTTTAACCCATAAACTTTGTCCATAATCTAAAACGCATATCCACTCTCCTCTTTCGAGTAGGAACTTCTTTGATAGTCTGCTCTTTCCCCCATTCTCAAAATTGTTGTCATCTATGAGTAGGATGCTTCCCTTGTGCAGTTTGTCGTAGGCTGCCTTAAGCTCATTCAAGTTCTGCGTTTGAGCTTCTGTTGCATCGGAGGGTGGCAAGGGACAGTCTAAGCTGTCAAGGTAGAGCAAGTCAATTTTTTCTTTGAACTCTGTGAGGAACTGCACTGAATCCATAAGCCAATAGCTTATAGAATTCTTGAATTCCTCTGTGCACTCCTTTGAAACCTTCATGTTCAACGGGTCAATGTCAACAGTGAACAATTTTTTGCCATACCTTTTACAGAAAGCACCGAAAAGCGTTGTGCTGGAACCGCCTGGGTCGTCCCTTAAGCGTTGCGTGCCTGTTTCAACAATTATTTGCCCGTGGTTTTGGAGGAAAAGGTTGAGAGCTGCCTTGAAAGTGGGGTATTTGGGGCTTTTGACAAATTCTAGGTCGTCGAAGCATCTCTGAAGCCAATCGTGTTCTAAAAAGATAAATTCTCCAGGAGTTTCTAGGGACATTTTCGCTCCCTTCTGAATAGGTAAATCTTCGGGCGGGTGCTTCTGTTTGTACTCTTCGCTGTTCTTTAGCATCTCCGGTAACTGCTCGCGTTTAATGTTGCCTACAAGTATGGAGTCCGTGTAAAGCTGTTTGCCCTTCTCATCTGCGTTTCTGCCGAGGATCTGTAGGTACTGCTGCTCAACGTAGGCCATGACTTCAGAGGGGCTTCCCTTAGAGGGAGGTTCAGGCGTGGATTCCCACCCTTTCATTTCTTCGGGAAACAAGATGCTGTACCATGTGAAGGGGTCTCGTGACTCGTTTTCGTAGTCCCATCCGGAATCGTTTCTGTGGTCGATGAAAAGCTGTTTTAGCTCTGGTTCGATGTGCCCTGTTCTTATGTAGGCGCGCATGTGAGGCCAACCGTCTATGTTGTGTTGTTTGGCCCATGCTTGCCATTGAACGTACATGGGGTTTCTTTCTTTCACGTTGTTGCCGCCTCCTCCACAGAAAACGTTTCTGGCGCCACTCTCTTTGGCTTCTAACATGGTTTTGTGGTGTTCGTAGTAGTATCGCGGGTCTAGGTTGGCACTTCGCCACCCATGAATTCCGGGCAAGAGGGTTTCGTGGACGCTTCCGACGTATCTTACGCCTTCCTCGTACTTGAATATGAGCTGCTTGAAAACGTTTGAAATGGTTTTCGTGGTTTTGCCGTCTAGTTCCTTGATTATGTCATGGGTGTTTATGAGTAGACTGTTTATGCCCTGTTTTTCCGCATCCATTAAAATTGCGCGGATGTCTGTTACGAAGCTGAGGCTGAACAGCTCGTCTGGGTCTGAGACTATGACCCATTCGCCCTCTTCAACGTGGTCTAAGTAGGCGTTACGTTGCTTGGCGAAACGGTCGTCCCACTTCCGATAGACAAATTCGGCCTTGCGGTGGCCAAGCGCGTAGAGCTTGTCTATGTCTGACGCTTTGAGGGTTCCGTCGTGGACTAGGACGCATCTGTTAACGTATAGAACCACTCTGTTGAGGCATTTGGCGACTTGGGCGACTGTTTCTCCGTAGAAGTTCATGCAGTACACGATTTTTACGGGAGATGGATTAGGGTTCTGAAACGGTTTTCTCCATGAAGCCAAGATTTCCTCTTGGAACTTGGCGACCTTTTCATGGACTTCTCTTTTTTCTTCCTCTGATATTTCTACTTTCTCCATTGTTTCACACTTCAATTATTTCATCCACTTTAGAAACTTGGGGTATATATTGTCCATGTTCCAGTTGGCCTTTTCTTTCTTCGCGTTCACTGACAACTTTATGCGTGTGTTGTTGTCGGTCATGACGAGCATCGCGTCTATGAGCGCATCGACGTCATAGTGATGGAGGCGTATGGCGTGGCGTTGCTGCCAAACAATATCTTCCGTTCTGTTAACGGGTACTAGGAGGCCGGTGTATCCGTGCTTGACTATTTGGTTAGTGTTGGGGCAGTCTACGCCTATTACGGGTTTTCCATGGGCGAAGGCTTCTAGGTAGGTTAACCCGAAACCTTCGACTTCGCTGGGCTGAACGTAAAAGTTGCAGAGTCGGTAAAGCGCCGCGATCTTGTACCTATCCAACATCCCCCAGGAGTTTGTGAAGAGGAACCGTTTGAGGTCTAGCACTTGTTGGAGAGCCATAATGTTCGTGTCTCCCATGCCTGAGTGAAGTATGAGGAAGCTATCTTTCACTATTTTTTCGACTGTCTTGTAAGCTACGATGAGTTTGTCTAACGCTTTTCTCTGAACGTTGCCGGCTATGCACAGCATTATGTTTGAGGGTTCAACGCTTGAGGGCTGCGGGATTAGCGTTTTGATTCGTTGCATGAATTTTTCATCGCTTCTGAGTTCTAGGTCTACGCCGTGGGGGATTACTTCTTCGACTTTGATTCCGACGGCCTGTAGGCATTCTTTCGCAAACGTGCTGGGGGTGATGAAGGTTATGCCTCGTGCTGCGTCTAAGCTCAAGGGGTCAAGTATGGGGTTCCCCTCCGTTATGGCGTAGAACACCACGTTTTTTTCGGGGAGAAACCTTTGAAGATAATTGATGGTTAAGCTGAACACGTTGCCCATGAAGAGTACGTTGGGTTCTTTTATGTTCGGCGTGTCCCACGAGTAAACCTTGCATTCTGTACCTTGTTTCTTGAGGACTGAAGCGATCTGCTGCGATATTTCCCAAAATGAAACTGCCTTAGGCTCACTCACAATGGCTATAGGTTTCATTTTGTTTCAACTCTCCATTTTTTGTATTGGAAGCCAGTAAAACGATGGCGGATTTTCTGGGGTAACATACAGAAGTGCAGCAGGATATGGTAAACTAACTAATTTTGTGAAGTTTTTAAAAGTCTCTATGAAGTTTCGTCGTCCTGACTTTACATTCACTGCATATACTTGAGTACCTTTACGTACTAGCAAATCATATGTTTTGATGTTACCCTGATCAAGTATTTTCCATCCACTATTGATTAAGTATTTTTTGGCCAAAAGTTCTGCGTGTTTACCATTTTCATGCTCTCTATTTAGACCACTAAAATTTCTCGTATTCAAATGCCAATAAACTGTATGGTATGACCTTTGTACTTCGACAGAAATAGCATTTATAGATAGACCTTGATTAAAGAGAGCAATAACTCTCTGTGCAGTACAAGACTTTTTGATTCCTAACCTTGACATTTTTATATTTAACGCTTTACGAGTTATCCCAAGTTCTTTAGCTATTTCTGCTCTTGAACAATCTTTGTCAAGTGTCTTAATCCTCTCAATGATCGGAAGACTATAAGAAGTCCTTACTCTTTTCAAAACGGCCTTGGGTTCCGACACTATGGCCACTGGCCTAATCGGTCTTCACTCCTAAAATGGCCAACGATCCTTTTATCCACGTATTGAGGAACTGTGTGCCCCTGGGGCCATACTGTTTTACGATGGTGTATGTGCGGGGGTTCTCGAACCGTAACGTGAGGAGAGCTAAGTCCATGTTTGCGATTTCTCTGAGTTGGTCTTGGTATTTTTTGGCTACTTTCAAGAATCCTCTGGCCGCGGCTATGCCGAGTCTGATCGGGCTTATGCCCAAGGCTTTGTAGGCTTGTTCGGGCGTTGTGCCCTTCTCTATCGCGTCTACGACTTCTTCGGGCTTTATGCTTTTGAGCCATTCAAAATACGTGTTGACGTGGCTTCTTGCGATGGGGTTAACCTGTTGGAGACGCTGCTGCTTCAGGTGTTCGTAGAGTTTAGGCGTCATCTCCACGAGTATCGTAGTTGGCAGCTTAGGTTTCGACGAATGGCTGTTCTGCTTCGGTTTGTTGTCCTGTTTCTTCTTTCGTTGCGGCGTTTTCATCACTTGCTCCTCTGCCTTTCTTCTGTCCTCCTGGCACTTTCACGTTTATCCATCCTTCAGCGACGAGTGTTTGATACGCCCACGCTACTTGTTCGGGGGTTAAGCCCAAGGCGCGAGCTGCTTCTTGAATGTTCATTGTTCCGGCTCCTGTTTGAATCCTTTGCAGAATGTAGTTTTGAACTTGTTTTCTGATTATGGTCTGCATCTCCGTGTTGGCGGGTGCCTGTGGCTGCCCTTGTTGTCCTCCTCCTGCGGCTGCTTTTGCTGTCTCGACTTCTTTGTATGCTGTTACGGCTTCTTTTAGTGTTTCTCCCAAGGTGCTCACCGTGGCCACTCTCCAGTCGAGGTCGCCTGTTGGCTCCCTGTGGAATTTTGCTTCTATGCGGTCAATGATGGCGAGGATTGGGTCAACGTCTGCCAACGAGAGGCTTTTGGCTCCTGCTTTTTCTCCTAGCTTGTCCACGGCTTCTTTGAGCGAGTCGCTGATCTCCCTTATCTCGTCCGTCCTGTCAGGCGCGGCTGGCGGTGGGGGTTGCTTTGCTAATGTGTCAACCTGAACCTGTAAAGCCTGTAGTCGCGGGATTAGGTTCGCGTTGACTGAGCCGATGATGTCTTCAGCGAAGGTTTTCCGGTCTTCCTCTGCCTTGTCCTTCGCAAATAGTTCCCCCAGCCTTCCGATTTCATGTTCCAAGTGGTCGAACCGAGCTTTAACTCCTTCAGAAACTTCAGACTGAGGCTGTGTCTTCTGCTGTCCGGGTTCGGCTCTCATGAGTTCGCCGACCATTTTCATTCCCATTATCATAGGCATGTACTTGTCCATGATTCTCTCCATTCGTTCCATCATGGGGTCTTGACCGTCCGCTCGGGGAAACCTGTCAAGAATGGCTCGTCCCGTTTTTGCCGCGAACATGCCGCCCACCGTGTCTTTAACCTTCATCGCGGTTGGCGTGTTCGGCAAGCCTTTTAACATAGTGTTCATTTCCTCCATGGCTCCCTGCAAATCTTTAAGGTCTGAATATGGGTCTAAGCCCATGTCGTACATCATGTTTGTGAGCATTATGGCCGACTGTTTCCTGTCGGTTAAGCCCATCTTCTGCATGAAAGTTTCTATGAACCAGTCGAATTCGGGTCTGTCAAGGGGCGTTTTGATTTCAAGGATCTGTGCCGGACGCGGGGCAGTAGCCGGTTCTCTCGGGGCCTGTGGCTCTCCTTCCCCTGCTTCCCCTACTTCTTCCTCACCTGCATTTTCTCCGGGTTCTTGAGTCAAGTTTTTCACCTTATAAGATTCGTACTCCCATAGCTTCTTCTATCCGGTTGGTTACGTCGTCTATGTACTGTTGATTCACGTCTATGCCCACTGCTTGAAGCTGCATTAGTCCTGTTGTCCAGTCAAGGTACATTCTGACCGCGGCCAACTGTTTAAACTGTGGTTTGATGGCTTGGGCGAACATGGTGCAGAGTGTTTTGAGCACGTCGTTTTCTTGGCGTAAGCTTTCGATTTGGTCGCCGTACTGTTCTCTGAGTTCAATGCACTTGATCACGTAGTCTTTGAGGCTTTCGCCCCTGTCGGCAGCGTTCTTCGCGAACTGTGTTACGAGTAAGTTGCCGATTTCCTGTACTTGCTCGAAGAGGGCTTTGCTTGCGCCCTTGCTGATTTCAGATCCTCTCTCAGTTATTGCGTAGGGCGGTACTCCCTGACTTTCAACCCCGACGCCATCGCCTTTCTGCTGACGTTTTCGCCACTTGTACCATTCACTGTCGAGTTTTTTGAAGTCGAATTCGTTGAACCCGAAGTCTTGAACGATTGGCCGTAGCTTGAATTTCTTGCCCTGCTTGTTCCTGAGACTGTTTAGAAACTCGAAAAGCCGTACTATCTCGTCAGTGCCGATTGACCCGTTCCGGTAGTGCTCGAACAACTCCTTGTTTTCGGGGCTAATATCTACTTCCTCGGACTCGCTCATGTTTCAGCTACCCCGTCAACGTTCATGTGAAGGTGAATCCTCAGCACCATTTCGACGTAGATGCTTTCCGCGCCCTTCCTGTTGCCGAACATTTTGTGAGCCTCTTGCTTGACTCTTTTCTTGAGTTCCGACGTGAAGCATAAGAGAAACTTTTCGGTTTTAGAGGCTTGTGGATGCAAATGTATAACCAACCACTTCTAACAGAACCTAGTACGCTCTAACAGTTTAAAAAAGTTTCCATCTTTTCAGGCCATCTCTGCAACTTCATCGTAGCTGGATTCAGCCGGGTTGACAACAACCGGCCTATAGCCCTCGGTTATTGCAGTGGCCTTTATCTCATTCTTCGTCTTCTATGAATTGTGGATCTCGCCAAGCTCTTTCGTCTTCCGTCTCCTGGTCGATGTGTTCTTCCTCGTGTTTCTTCTCTTCTGTTTGTTGTTCCTGTTTGTAGTCGCAGCCTATTGTTGGATGGGCTGAGTGCCAGCCTCCCCAGTGACGGAAAAAGATACATTGGTTTCCCTTGCCATCAGGGTTTAAGCAGTCTATGTGTAGTATAACCTCTTTCCCCGTCTTTGGACAGGTGAAAATTGCTTTGCCCTGGAGGATCATTTAGAATTCCCTAAGCGCGAGCCGTTCGCAGCGTCTACACTTGACGATCTCGATTATGCCGCCTATGCTTACGACCCTCTTGTCGTTGTGGCCACTGAAAAAGCATGTTAGCTTTGCCTTGAGTTTGTTCACCGCGCGGAACCTTCCTTGCGTAGTCTACGCAATTCCGCTTTCTTCATGTGACTACTCAGCATCGTTGACTCTTTAATCTCCTCCGTAAGGGCTGATTTGTTGCCAGTCATGTTAGAACTCCTTTGAATTGTGTGACCTCGGCAGTTCACTCTTTAGAAGATCATGAAGTCGATTCTCAAGTTGCCTAATGCGTTTTTGAAGTAATTTCACTTTTGTATGTGTGTCATGTTGAGGTTGAAGGATAGCCACTAAGTTTTCAGGTCTGTTATCGTCTTTTACCCCATTAAGATGATGGACTATAAAGTTTTTGGGAAGTGGTTTGCCATGAAATTTCTCCCAAACTAAAATGTGTTCGAATACATACTTATTTGCTCCTCCAGAGGCCCTGGGATGATTTGGCGCATAAACAAGTATGTATCCTTTACCATCATGCGTTCTTCCCCCTTTCCAACTAAGGCTATTGCTACCCTTTAGTTGTTGTATCTTCCCATTAGAATAACACAAGTTCATAAATTCGCTTCGTGTCCTACTTGCTATCCCTAACTTCTTCATTGCATAAGACACTCCGCTTGGAGATACACCTTTTATCTTGGCAATATCATAGGTTGACATCTTCTCTTCACCATATAGTTTTTCTAACTCTCGTCTACACATGAATAACTGTCTCATAGGGTTTCAGCTCCTTCTAGTGGTCTGAGTTTGGCTTTGTAGCAATCCTTGCAGTAGGGTTTTAGTTCGCCTTTTATTCTGAGTTTGAATTTGGGGTCTTTTGGGTCTAGCTTCTTCTTGCATTGGGGGTTTGAGCATCTTTCTTCTGGTGGCGGCGCCTTAGTTCCGAAAAAACGTGTCGAGCGTTCCTTTGCTCATTGTTTTTTAGCATCCCTGAAGAATCTGCATGTGTCCTTGAGCTTGTCGGCATGTTGCTGTTTGATCTCCCTCATCTGGCAGGTCTTCGAGTCTAAGCATCCTTCTTTACACGCCACGCCTAAGTCTCCTCTGGCTCCTGCGGCCTGGTGAACTTGATTGTTTGGTCTTGGAAAGCCACATCGTAGGTTTGGTTCACGTCTAGGACTATGCCCAGAGCCTCATACTCCTCTTCCGTGAGGAACAGCCACAGTTTAGGGTTACTCCACTCCTTCAACGGCATCCCACCGAACTGCTTCTGCACTTGCATCATAACCTCGCTGACGACCCTGCCCTCCTCCGACTGCACTATAGGAAGGCCGCCGGGCAACTCTTGATCCTCGACAAGCTCGATCTTCTTTCCCAAGTTGCCCGTGATATCCCTGTACGATTCAATCCTGTTTACTCTAAGCCGAATGGTTTTTGACATCATTTCTGCTCACTTTTTCCCATGGCTTTTCTGAAGCCTTCTACATCCACGTCTTCACGTCTTATCCACCATGCCCTAAACTTGCCTTCTTTCTGTTCAGGATGAAACTCAAAAATGCTCCAGTTTTGGCGTTCAGTGAACTCTTGAAGTCTTTTAAGCCGTTTTCCAATGATGTGCCGACCGACAATCTTGGGGTTTTCCAAGCCAAGCGCCTTCGCTATTTCAGTGGTGGCGCCAGAGCCGTTTTCGATGAGGTAGTCAACTATGCGCCGGTCTAACTCGTCTTTGCACGCGGGGCCAAGATAATATCTTGGTTTTGCTAAGTCGTACTCTTTGGCGAGCGCATCCCAAATCGGCAAGTACCTGTCAACTGTTTTTTCGAGTTGAGCAACCCGTCCATCAATCGTTTTTTGTTTGATTGTTTTGGGACTCATTACAGACAAATCCGTCCTCATCGGGAACGTAGATAGAACCATTCTCAGACCATCACATATATAAAACTATCTCAGAACCTTCTCGGACTAAAAAGTGTATGGAAAACATCTGACAGATGTGAACCGGAGAACATAGGGTCTTTACATCTGCGAAGGTCTATGGTTTGTAGGGGTCCCATGAACGCCTCGTTATTCGGTTTCCCCCCGCTTGGGCCTACGCCTCAGCACAAAGGGTTTGATCGTGAGGATAGGGGTGGCCACCCCTACCGCGTGGGTTGAGGTCTCTGCCATAGACCGCGGGATAAGCTAGGTTACTCTTCCTCTTCCGTCTCGTCCGAGTCCTCGCCCCAGTCTTCGTCTTTCTCTTCTTCCTCAAAGCGAAGCGTTTAAGTCACCTCTCTTTTATCCTTCTACGTGGGCAAACGGCATAAAAGCCTTACTATTTGAAGTAGCGGTCAAGTTTTTCGGGTATGGTTGCGAGGCGTCTCTTGATTATCTCGATGAAGTCGGGGTTAAGCTCTATCCCGATCCACTTGCGGCCTAGCTTCTTGGCTACGATCAGCGTGGTTCCGCTTCCGGCCATTGGGTCAAGAACGATTCCGTCAGAGGGGCAAGCGGCAAGCATGGGGCGAACACATATTCGTTCAGGGTAAACCGCGTAGTGATGCCCTTTGAAGCCTTTGGCCATGATGCTCCAAAAATCACCGGGGTTCTTCCCTTCCAGAGCAGATTCAACTTTTTGGTTTTGATAGTAGGCCGCGCGTCCCGTTGTGACGCTCGAACCGTGATGAACTCCTATTCTGAGCACATCGCCCGGGTTCTTGCCCTTCGGATGAAACCGTTCATTCCAAGGTCTTAAACCCTCTCCCCTCTGTCCTGCCCACCTATCGTGTCCGTGGCCTTCAGGCTGAACAGTAAGAACATCGCCGGGATTCTTTCCCATAGGGTTAGTTCCGTGGTCATGAACGTAGTTGATGTATTCCTGTTGTTTCTGAGGGTCATTTGGAAATAACTCCTTAGCGACTGTGTGTGAGTCTAGTCTTTCTTGAAATTGTGTTTGACCTCTTGGGAGTCCCTGAAGAGTTTGGCCATTGCCCTGATCCTTGTATTTGGTTGCATAGCCTAATCTTTCCTTCTCACCTTTCCTAAAGCCGACTTCCTCGAATGCTGACACGCCGGCCTTTCCGCGTATGGCATCTCTTAGGCGCAAGTTGAAGGATGATCCTTTTGAGGGTTCGGTGGCAACCGTGTCGCCGGGGTTTTTGCCGAGGGGGTTTAAGACTATTTTTGGTGGTCGCCAAGCGTTTATGCCGGTCTGGCGCCAATGAGGGTTTTTTAGCACTTCGTCGGCTTTTGGGCAGCTTGTGGGATATCGTAGGCGGTTAAAACTGCTTGTTTGGTGCTGTTCTCTTACGGCGTCCAAGTTGTAGTAGTACCGGTTGCTTTTGACAAGGTGAAAGATGTACTCGTATGTTTGGGCAAGCCTGTCTTTGACGCTTGAGGGCATCGCGTTCGGCTTATGCCAAATAATCGCGTTGCGGAGTATCCATCCCTTCTCTATTACTGCGAAGGCTACTCGCCACGGAATCCCCATGAGACACTTAGGAGGCAACCCTTTTTTATCTATTTGCAGATATCCCTCTTGCCTAATGTATTGTTGTCCTTTCGCTAGAGATTCAGAAGTGTGTTTTGGATCACCACATCTTGAACCGGCAAACGTGTCGCCCATAACTAGATAGAAGCTTCCTGACTTTCTGAGGACTCTTTTAATCTCTGTGCAGATGAGGCTTATGTGCTGAACGTACATCTGCCACGTCGGCTCTAAACCGAGCTGCCCCTTCCAAGCACCGCACAAAGCACAAAAACGACTATGGCTTGAGAAATCAGTATGAAATGTTCCCCTATTTGTTAACTGTTTTTCTCCCGCGCTTGTTCCACTATGAAATTTGTGTTCTTCTTCTTTCCACTGGTGTTCGCATTTTTCCTCGCCACCCCAAACTAGAGAAGTGAATTCATTGGCGTAATCACGTAGTCCATAGTAGGGTGGGCTTGTCATTACGAAGTCTATGCTTTGGCCTGGAAAGGTTTTGAGGACTTCTAGGCAGTTGCCTTGAAGGACTGTGTTAACTGGCAAGGTCATCGGTCTATCAACTGTCTTGTTCTTAAGAGATCCGCGAGGCAATGTAAAGTTATTCTTGAGAGGGTTTCGGGTTTATGTGTGGTTAGCCATTCTTGCCATGTGTGGGGTATGTCGGCTCCTCTCATGTTGGGTTCTTTGAAGACTGAAAAAGTGCATTCGTCTAGGTGTACTCGGTAGTATGGGTCGTAGTCTGAATTATGCCAGTCGTAGCCGTGTCTTTCTCTATATTGTGTGAGGTCGTGCCATCCTTCTTTTATGTTGAGGAATTGGCTCTCGAAGCCTGTGTTGTAGGAGTAGCGGGGAAGCGGGGTTCGGTCTGCTTTGTTGTGGCAGTAGGTTTTAAAGGGTTCGTATGGTGGCGTGGTGAGCTGGTGTACTACGGCCCTGTCTTTTTGGAGTATGCCCATGGTTATTATGTCCTCTGTTTCGGGGTTGAGGCCGGTGGTTTCCACGTCGATCATGGAGCCTTTGGGCAAATGGTGTTCTGGGGGTAGCTTGACCGTGAAGCGGATGAATTCGGGGTAGGGCCGGAACATGAAGTAGGTTGAGAATTCGTGTTCGAGATGTTCAGCGTCTAAATAGGTTAGAGCCTTCATTCTTGTGGCAGCTCCTTAGCGCGCGCTGTACCTACAGCTTTTTTTGAGAGTGAACGTCGCGGTGGCCACTATGCCCAGAGCGGAACCGTTGAGGATGACGCTTCCAGGCGGGACGTCTGATAGGATAACCCATTCAGCCGTGAAGGCTCCGTCCGGGTCTGTTGTCACATCCGGCAGATCGACATTGGTGTCGTCGGAGTATTTGACGGATAGGCCAACGGTTTCGCCAGCTACTCCTTCGTCGTCTTCCTTGAGGATTCCACTGATCTTCACAGTATCGCCGTGTAGGTAGTGCCCGCTGGGCTTGTCTACCGTCACGGTTAGTTGTGGCACCGCAACTTTGTTCCTCCTGCTCATCCTTCTGAGCTGTAGGTAAATCAGGATGAGTATGAATAGTATCGCCACTTCAAGCACTACGCTGACATAGCGATACAGTAACGTCGTTTCGGCCATTGCGACGCTTATAACCCTCAACTCTTGTTCAACCTTCATTCTAATCATTTATCTCCTTGTAGAGTTCTTGGACTTTCCGTTTGTGTTTCACTGCGTTTTCACCGGCCTTTTTCGCCCTTGCTAGAAGTGTGTGAGCTTCTTTCACAAGTTGGGTGGCACGGTACATGTGCCAACGAAGCTTCAAACATTTTACTGTACGTGACATTTCTTCTCACCGGCCTTCTTTTTCCATCGTATTTTCAGGTGGATCAGGAACCGGGTAGAAAACACGTTCAATGGTTTTCTTACGGTTGCTCGCGGCGATTAGTAGGAGCTGTCTGAGTGCTTCAGCCTCTCTCCGTCTATCCTCTTTCTCGCGTCGGGCCTTCTCGTCTATGGAATGTTTAACCCGTTGTTCTTGGCTTAATCCGGTGTTGAGTTCTCTGCTACGGTTCCCCATTTGTGCGTTCTCCCTTGTTCTTATGTGCGAGTTTTCTTCGTTCGACCTGTTTGGCAACGTTGGGCCACAGCTTGATAGCCTCTTCGCAGTAGTCTTCGCCTTGGCCATCCAAGCACTTTTTAGCTCCCTCGCCCCCGTGAAGGCAAGCTCGCCTCATATCTCTCCAACAAATAGCTCGTGGCATAGGTTCACCGTCCTGTAGGCTTCTTCCCTATGAATTTGAGGGTGGCGGATTTGACGTGTATTCTGATTCCGTGTTTGAGGCCGAATTCTCTGAGTGTTTTAACATCCTCGGCGTATTTGGCTCTGGCCTGTTCTGTCCTTCCCCTTGGGTCGTAGTTCCATTTTCCGAAGACTATCAGATCGACGAATTTGAGCCGATACAAGAGAGCCTCCAATTCTTGTGTGTAGATTTCTAAGGGCGGGTAAGGTTCCATGCTAACCCACACGAACTTACCGTGGTTTTTGGCTACGATGAGTTTTTCTATCCGGGCGATTGGGCTTATTGTGTTGGGTTCATACATGTGCCAAAAATCAAAATCGACTGAAACTATGGTCATTCCATCTCTTACCTGAGCTATATTAGAGACGTCCATTTTGGACAGTGCTGCTACTCTAATCTGATAGGACAATAACGTTTCGATGAGTGCTCTTGTTTGAGCGGCGACTATTGGCAAGTACGGGTCTGTTAGGAAGCTGAGGAAGACGCCTATCTGATCGAGATTGTATAGTGAAACGGGAATTGTAGCGGGAAACATCTTCTCGATTTGACGGGCCACTAATCGTGATGGTAATTCCTTGGGCAGCCGAACTTCTGACGGTTTGTGTCCTCGGCTGAAAAACCTTACTTGGTTGAAGCAGGGGTACAGGCAGTTGTTTGAGCAGCCGTCGGCCATGTTAACAGCGTAGGCTTCCTTTGTTTCTAGGACGGCCTGCGCTGTTTCGAGTGCGAGTCCCTTGGGCCTATACATTTGGCCTAGCATTTTCCTCATCTCTCCTTGGCAAAGCACAGTGGTCGTCTGAGCCGTCGGGCCGTTTCTTGTAGACTTGGCCATCCTCATGAACCCATCCCTTATCAGGGTCAAAATGAAGTCGTTCTCCACATCTTACACAAATAGCCTTCTGGTGTTCCCGAATGATTTTTTTACCTATCTCCAAGCCTATCCGTTCTCCGTCTTCATCAGTAAATTTTATGCCCACTTTTTGCATACATGCTACCTCTGAGAGTGTATGACACATTTCAGAAATGAAGCTTGAAAGGAACGCTCCAACATCTTCAATCTTAAACGTTTCCTTGAAGATTTTGGCATCCTGATCTGACACTTCAACTTCAACCTTCAACTTCGACCTTCTCCTTTAACCTTTCACCTTATCCCTCTCTGGGTTTGAGCCTTTCTTGGGGGGTTCCCACCTGCCCAAGATCGTTATGAGGATCTTGTCCTTGCCGTAAGTTTCGCAGTCGCACATCGCCTTCTTGCCGAAGACGTCTAGGGCCTTTAGGATCGGGTCTGGGATGCAGATTCGGCCGTCTTTTTGGAGATGTCCTGCTGCCCGGACGTGTTCAGTCGTTGCCGATACCCCCCCTATGCCATTAAGCCATTATGGCTTATTTCGTGGAAGTTCGGATAAAGTTTTTGCGATGGACTATTATCCATTGGTACGGCTTCCGGTTCTCGTCCTTTTCTTCCTTTTCTCCTTGTCGGATATTTGCACCATACGCCCTTTTTCTCAACGCCCACACATGAAGTACAGGATCGGCAGGTCTCAACGTTGACGGATTGTTTTTTCTCCGGGCAGTTCACGCGGTTTATCCGTCGCCAATGAACTACGGTACACCATCTAAACTTTGCTTCGGTTACTGTGCTAGACATGCGAGGGCCTGCCTTGCCTCCTGATCGTGTGTCCGATTCCAGTATTTTCCACATGCCTGTGCATCGGCTACCGTGAATGTGTCGGCGTCAGTGGTGCACGAGCCACATGCCCTGAAGCTTCCACATGATTTGCAGTGCCGAATTGATTGCCTCTTGACCCTCACAGGTATGAACCGGGGCTGGCCTTTGATGATGACTTTCCCACCCACTAGGATGAAGGTCTCGTCGCCGGCCACGTATGAGGCTTTGCCATAGGCCCGGCGTTTGAGTGTTGCCCTTGCCTGGTCTAGCTTGTTGGTGGCTTGGTTTCCTTTTCGGCCTTCCATGCCTCTTCTCTTCCGAACAGCTCGTTTAAGGCTGCCGTGGTCATGATAAGCCTTACAAACTGTGTGTCCATCTCTATGAGTGCCGCGTCTTGTAGTTCATCGAGGTAGTCGTAGACGATTCTTGCGCTCAGGCCCCATACTGTCGTGAACGCGCCTACGAGTCTTCTGATTGGGACGCCTTTCTTTTTTACCGCTAGTGGGTTTGGGTTGGCCAAGTATCTGATGATCTCTAGTTTTCGTTCCCTACGGGCGTCCATGAAGGGATTTGCGCGACGAGACAGACTTATTCCTCCAGGACTCTTGCATAATACTCGACTCCTTTCTGTTCGATGATAATTTTCTTCGCTTGCTCTAGTAACCGTAGGTATTGTCGGGCGATTTTTATGGAGACATCATTGTCGAATGCGAACTTGCCTAGAATCTCGTCGAGAGGTTTGTCGTGCATTTCTGTGATTTTGGCTAGAAGGTTATGGACTCTTTCGGCGCGTTGTGCGACGAAGGGGTTTGGGTTTTTCTGTTCGCTTGTCATAACACACCACATAGGGTAGCTTTCTATCTCTCTCTGTTCAGCATTTAAGGTTTTCCATGATGAAATTTGTTGCATGAAGTTTTGTGAACGGCAGTATTGTACTATATGTGAGTAGATTTCTATTATGCTCGCGTTTCAAGAGCATGTGCTAGAGCTAGAGAGAGAGCTAGGGAGAGAGCTAGAGAGAGCTTGAGACTGAGACTG
>Ga0315280_10004862_pt1 | contig 19507 bp, 14 predicted proteins | sample YL17G06_40_MG_FD_203697 | JGI IMG/M metagenome (GOLD analysis project Ga0315280, IMG submission 203697) | Sediment microbial communities from Yellowstone Lake, YNP, Wyoming, USA - YL17G06_40 | ecosystem: Environmental > Aquatic > Freshwater > Lake > Sediment | place: USA: Wyoming | collected... | reverse complement strand
CCTTCTATCCATATTATTTTCCTTCACTCTATCGTTTAAGTAACAACCTTCGGTCGCTGCTTCTGGTTTCACCAACTGCCGAAACCCTGATAGCTTTCATACCGCTTACAGGACACTCGTGTTCGCAAACTCCGCAGCCAATACATTTTTCAATATCAATATAGGGTCGCTGCAAACGCACTTGCAACTCAATTTTGCTGCCTGCGCCAGGAATTTTTTCGAGTCGTTCATCAGGCAAAATTTCTATCCAATTCTCGGCATTTGCTGCGATTTTGCAGCGCCGGTTGCCTTCAACCGCACAATAATAATCGCCGGTAGCAAATTTACCAAGGGTAAGCGTTTCTTCAACAGTTTCTATCAGGTTCTCTGTAACTTTTTTTACCGTCAAAATGCCATCCCTTATTGTATTAAAGCACTCCTGCGTATAAATCGCTTTGGGACTAACCGGACAGTTTTCTTCGCACACAATACAGGGCTTATCCATCGCCCACGGCAGACACCTGTCACGGTCAAAGAATGCGGTCCCTACCCTGATTGGCCCGACCCGAGCGAAATCATCGGTTCCGAGTTTTTCCGAAAGCGTAATCGGCCTGATGGCCGAGGTCGGGCAAACCTGGCCGCAGACCGTGCAATTCAATTGGCACCCGCTTGTGCCAATTCGATTATTCAACACAGGTGTCCAGAAATTTTCCAGCCCCCCTTCAATACCGCCCGGCTGAATGACGTTTGTAGGACAGACCCGCATACACTGGCCGCATTTGATACATCTTTTCAGGAACTCTTCTTCCGGTAGTGCGCCGGGCGGACGAATGACCCGATGGTACCAGTTGCTGCCCAATTGATTACTGAGGCGGACGGCCGGTGCCGCGATGATGCCGCTTGCCAGCGAAAGGACAAAACCTCTGCGAGAAATATCCGGATTGGTTATCTCGCCTGCCAGTGACGGCCTTGTCTGGTATCCGATAAGCTGGTGCTTGCAGTCATCGAGGCAGTTAAAACAAAGAACACATTCGGTTATTTTTATATTGCCAGCCGGCTCGCAGCCGCCTTCGCAGGACTTTTCACATAATTTGCAATTGGTACATTCGCTTTGTTTTTTGCCGATTCGCCAGATAGCGAATCTTCCAATGATGGCAAATAATGCACCGAGGGGACAAACAAATCTGCAATAAAAGCGAGGAATGACAAGATTGAGCAAAATGGCTGCGAGAAATATTGCCAGTATGAACCAGGTGCCTTCATAGAAACGTGCGGTTGCAGAAGTGAGGCCAAAACTTCTGTCAACGAGAGGTAATAACAAAAGATTGAAGGAACGCGTTATTAGCGGTATAGGGTCGAGCAGACCTATCTGCAAGGCAGCAGCGATAGATGGGAAGGCAGCCATACCCAAAAATACCATGAGAATGCAGTATTTTATGCGCTGGGCTTTTCGGTATTTGTTTAGCTGGATTTTTTGTGAAGGCGATTTTTTTCGATTGCCCAAAAAGCCCACAAAGTTGTGCAGTGCGCCGAAGGGACAAACCCAGCCGCAGAAGAATCGTCCGAATATTATTGTCAATACAATGGTAACCAGCGCCCACAAAAGAGGCCGGTAAAGGGTGTGTGTGGTCAATGCTGTGCCGATTGCCGACAAGGGGTCAAGCCACAAAAACAAGTTAATCGGCCAGCCCCGCAACTGCCAGAATTTGTCGCCGACTGTGCTGACGATGCAGAACCAGACAAACAGTGAGAAAAAGAAGGCCTGACTTATTCGTCTAACGTGAACGATTTTCATAATTGCACTTTCAACTGGCCGCAGCAAATATCGGTTTGAGCGATTCATAATCAGTGGTTCCGGCACCGGCGTTCTGGGCCTTGGCAAGGTAAGGTAAATCTGAGGGCTTCAGGCCCAGCAATGTGCAGCCGAAGGAGTCGGCTGCTACGCAATCAGTGCTTGCGATTAAGGTATCCGCACGCCTTAAATCCGAGACAGAACCTCCGGTCGGGCCATTGGTCATCATCACTTCGGTGCCATCCAGTATTACCAGTGTCGGTTTTACCATCATAGCCAGCTCAGCGATAATGGTATTTATATCCTGGTGAAAGACATTACGCCTCCCGCCCAAAAGCCCATACCAGTTTTTCATCGTCATTGAAGCACCGCTTCTGTGATGGTGCTTAAGGGGAGCAATCCCAATCAGTTTATCTGCATTCGCAAGTGGCTCATAGAAAATAGGCCAATTTACAATGAGCTTACCACCCGGCAGTGTGGTATGCCTGAAAAGACCGGGTTTGGGAAGTATCACTCTGGCGCCGGCGTCACTTGCTGCTTTGCCGATGCCGGTTAATGTAAAACAACTCGCAGGGTCATTGATTGGGTTGTCGGTAACGATAACCTGTTTTGCGCCGGCTTTATAGGCCAGGCGCACTACCTCGGCCACCAGTTCCGGATGGGTCGTAGCCCCAAGCAGCGGTGATGATGCAAATGCGACATTCGGCTTTATCGCAACGTTTTCACCTTTTGCAACAAATCTTTCTATGCCGCCAAGCAACCCTATTGCCTTGCTGACCGTTGCTTTTCTGTCTGAACCTTTGACGATGCAAATTGTTTGGCCGTTTTTGCGCGGTACCGAGAAATCCGGTAAAGTTACCAGTAACCCGGCGTCAACGGCGGCCTTTGAGCCTTGCCTATCATAAAGTCTGGCGGAAACTATGCCGGCTGCGGCGATTGAAATCCCTGCTTTAGTAGCACGGGTTAAAAACTGCCTGCGTTCGATTTTTTTATTGTCCTGGTCAGTCATTCTTTGTTGTCCGGGCAATTTTGTTGAGCTTATCGAAAAGCTCGGCAGCAAGTTTTTCAGCCGATTGCTGGTTTTTAGCTTCGTGGATACCGGCGACATACGGCCCTATTGCAAAAATAATCTCGGTGGTGTCGTAGAAATCAAGGACTTTACATTTGATGGTTTGGAGATTTTTGTCAGATGCCAGCTTATCCTTGCCGCCATTATCAACTAAAAAATTGTAATAGCTTTCTGTAACTGTTCGAGCATCCTGCGGGCTGGGGCGCTTGCTTAAGAATGCGGTAATAGACTCGTCACCAGCCCTATACTGGCAAACAAAGGTGTCACTTAATCCGTCAAAGCCAAAGACGTCCGAAAGATATAATTTAGCACTGCCCGGAACTAAATTCTCCTGAGGAAATAGAGTCAACTCAGGTATTTCTGTAACTTTGCCGACCCCCGCGTTTTCTTGTCGGAAGACAGGAGCGGGAGTGAGTTTGTCCGCAAGGTCTGACATCGCCTTAAGCAAATCAGCGGATTCGGAAGAGCCGACCAATTCAACGTAGTATTTGTCGTGGACAAAATACAGGGCATTACCTGTTCTGTATCCAAATTGCATGGCCGGTAAGGCCTCGACATCAGTCCTCTTTTGGACGCTATAAACCGAAAACGCATTTTTAGGGGCCGCCATATCAAAAAGGAAAAGTTCAAACCACAGCGTGTCATCGTTTTGGCTTACGAATCGCTGGGTAAATAATTTTACAAAGCTGGATTCGATATAAAGAGAAGCCTTGCCGTCAATCTTTTCGTAGAGGTTTTCCGGAACGTACGTTTCGGCTTCCGAGAGCTTTTTGAATCCGGAGGGAACCGGGAAATCAAAAGACGGTTTTTCTTCTGTGCAGGTCTTCGAGCCTTGCGCGGATAAAACTAAAGCAGCGGTATTTATGCCAAACCGGCTCATATCAAAATCGGATTGCTTTATGAATACACCGAGGCCGATAAGAAAGAGAATTGCCAGCAAAAGGATACTGATGGCAGATTCGAGACGCTTCGCCTGACCAGTAACCAAACTCATAGTTGATTCCATAATGACAATTTACTTGACCGTAAGTTTCAAGCAGATTATAGTTTTATTAGCATTATTGTCAATATCAGATCTGGTAAACCTGATACCTGTAAGCAGATTCAAATGAGCAACATCAAAGTGGCTATGTGTCAAATATTGGTACTTGACGGTGACCGCAGCGGAAATTTTGTCCGAATTGAAGATGCGATTCGTGAGGCCAAAAATGCCGGAGCAGAGGTTGTGTGCCTGCCTGAAACAGTGATATTAGGGTGGGTAAACCCGGATGCGCACGAAAGGGCATATCCGATACCGGGCAAAGATTCGGCTCAACTTTGCAAACTGGCTAAAAAATACCACGTTCACCTCTGCGCCGGCCTGGAAGAAAAAGATGGCAGAAGCTTATATGATTCGGCGATACTAACCGACGATAAAGGGCGGATAGTTCTGAAGCACCGCAAGATAAACGTAATGCCGGAACTGATGACCCCGCCATACATGCCCGGGGACGAGGTTAGTGCGGTGCGAACCAGATTTGGGAAAATCGGTATATTAATCTGTGCAGATACCCATGAAGATAAAATCATAAAGCGTATGGCAGCCCTTAAACCCGACTTGATACTGGTTCCATACGGGTATGCAGCTGGTGAAAATGACTGGCCCGGTCACGGTAATCAGCTCAAAGAAGTAGTTACCAAAACAGCCCATAAAACAGGGGCGGCAGTGATAGGAACCAACCTTGTCGGCGAAATCACACACGGCCCCTGGACAGGCCGGGTATATGGCGGACAGAGCATTGCCGCCGATAAAGGCGGTAACGTAATCGCGATTGGCAAAGACCGCGACCGTGATATAAAGATTGTTGCGGTGGATACAGGTTAACGGTCGATTAACGAACACCAGCAGAAATGTTTATTTACGATGCAGGCAGAGAATTTTCAGTTTAAATCGGTATTTGTTGACAATGCAGCTTTGATTGTGCTATAATGCTTCGGTTAATCCGCCATACGTCTGGCGGATAAATAAAAGGAGACTAAAATGACTGAATATTCAGAATATATCTTAGCGGGGTGGACGCCCCAGGGGTGGGAATGGCTGGTCATCCTTGTTGTTGCTCTGTTGATATTCGGCAGGCGGCTGCCGGAAATCGCCCGCAGCATAGGCAAGAGTCTAACCGAGTTCAAAAAAGGCGTCAACGAAGCCAAAGAAACCAAGGACGAATTTGTAGATGACGTAAAGAAAGTCAAGGACGACGTGGTGAAAGAGGCCAAGAAGGCCTCCGGTCTGGACGAATCCGGCACTAACACTTAAATCACCGGAACTTCGGGGCTTTCTGAAATTCCACCCTGTCAAAAGGCCGGATCAAAATGGGCAAAACCAAGAAGAACCAGGACCCCCTTGAGAGCACTATGAGTCTGGGCGACCACCTTGAGGAACTGCGCGCCCGGCTTATCCTTGCGATATTGGGTCTGGTGATAGCCCTTATCGGGTGTTTATCCTTTGGCAAGTGGATAATATCATTCATTGAAATGCCATACATCCAGGCGATGGGTCAGGAAGCACGCCTGCAGAGCATAGCACCAACCGATGGGTTTGTCAGCTATATGGAGATAGCGATGATTGCAGCCGTGGTGATAGCATCACCGTGGATTTTTTATCAGTTGTGGCTGTTCATTGCCGCCGGACTTTATCCGCATGAGAAACGATATGTCTATCTCGCCGCGCCTTTTTCAACGATTTTGTTCATCACTGGCGCTTTGTTTTTCGTCTTTATCATAGCGCCGTTAACTTTGCGTTTTCTTGTGATGTTCAACAAGAGTGTTTTGGGAGTCACTTCCAACTTCACTTTCAAAAACTATGTGTCGTTCGTGGCCACAATGATGCTGGTATTCGGCCTTGCGTTTCAAACTCCGATAGCTATTTTCTTTCTGAATAAAACCGGGCTGGTCTCAATCGAAGCGCTGTGCAGGTCAAGGAAATACGTTGTGTTAGGTGTTGTTGTCGTAGCGGCTGCGGCTACTCCCGGGTCGGATTTGGTTAGTTTATTTGCCTTAGCAATTCCAATGTATTTACTTTTCGAGCTGGGGATACTGCTAAGCCGATTCTCACGTCGTAAAAAAGCGTGCAGAGCAGCCAGTCGTAATTGATGGTTCGCGGCTTGTGGTTCTAAATTCTACATTCTAAATTCTCAATCCTATGCTAACGCTGATTAACACAAACAGGATGGTGCCGCCCATCGGGCCAATCGGCCTGGATTACATTGCCGGGGCCGCTCGTAAGGTGGGCATCAAAGTAGATGTAGTAGATTTATGTCTTACCGATGACCCGTTGAAAGCCCTGCAAACCTATTTTGCCGGCCACAGCCCGCAATTGGTGGGAATTTCGTTTCGCAATGTGGACGATTGTTTCTGGCCGAGCGCCACGTGGTTTGTCCCAGACCTAACTGAAACCATCCGCACAATAAAAACTATGACCGACGCCCCGATTGTAATCGGCGGCGTAGGGTTTTCAATTTTCGCCAGGCAGATTGTCGAATATACCGGGGCCAACTTTGGAATCCGCGGCGATGGTGAACAGACGACAGTTTCACTCCACAACCAACTATGCGGGTCCAGGAAATTTGAAAAGATAGATGGACTAATCTGGCGAGCCAATGGAGATATTCACAGTAATCGACCGGCCTGGCCCAAGCCGCTGTCACTACCCGTTGAACGCGATGCAATTGATAATCTTACATACTTTAGAAAGGGAGGTCAGGGAGGGATAGAAACCAAACGCGGCTGCAACCGCCGATGCATTTATTGCGCCGACCCGCTGGCCAAAGGCGCAAAGGTCCGACTTAGAAACCCTGTAGAAATTGCTGATGAAGTTGAAACACTTATAGCACAGGGTGTGGATATGCTGCACTTGTGTGACTCCGAGTTCAATATCCCGTATAGTCACGCATACATTGTCTGCGAGGAGTTTAACCGCCGCGGCCTCGGGAAGCGATTACGCTGGTACACATATATGGCCGTAACGCCTTTCGACGCCAAACTTGCAAAAGCTATGAGTAAAGCCGGATGTGTCGGCATCGACTTCACGGGTGACTCTGGCTCTCCTTCAATGCTAAAAACCTACAGGCAGGCGCACCGTAAAGAAGACCTCGCCTCAGCAGTACGACTGTGCCGGGATAATAACATAAAAGTTATGATAGATTTATTATTAGGCGGACCTGGTGAAACACCCGAAACGGTTGTTCAGACGATTGAGTTTATCAAGCAAATCGACCCCGATTGTGCCGGTGCGCCGTTAGGTGTCAGAATCTATCCCGGCACCGAAATGGCCCGCATTGTGGAGGCGGAAGGCACACTGGAAACGAATCCAAATATCCGCCGAAAATACGCCGGGCTGGTGGATTTTTTCCAGCCGACTTTTTATATCTCGCAGGCGTTAGGCCCAAAGCCAGCCGAATTGGTAAGGGATTTGATTGCCGGTGATGAAAGATTTTTTGAGCCAATGCCGGAAACACCTTTGGAACAAAAATCCTCCCTTGGTGAGTCTGATCCGGTGCAGGGCTTCGCCCTGCCTACCGACCATAATTACAGCGATAATATCGAATTAGTCGAAGCAATCAAAACCGGCGCCCGAGGGGCATACTGGGATATTCTCCACCGTATTCGTGGCTCGTGACTCGGCGAGGAAAATCTGAAGCACGAAATCCGAAACAATATCAAATTTCAAAAACGCAAATTTTCAAAACAAGACCTGCTCGTCCCACTGTTGTGTACCTTTGACGTTTTGGTGATTCGTATTTTGAATTTGTTTCGAGTTTCGATATTCGAATTTCGAATTTTATGACAATATCTTACGCAGGACAGATATTTCTAATGTGCTCTGTGGCACTAATTAAGTACGACCTGGTCCTGGTAGGTGGGGACGGCGACGTCCCAGCCGGTTTTTTGCCTGATGAAATCGGCGAAGTGCTGTGCGCTTTCGGGTTCGCCGTGAACGACAAACAGTTTCCGAGGCGGCCTTTTCAATCCACTTAGCCACTGGAGAAGCTCATCCCTGTCGGCGTGAGCGGAAAAACCCTGTATCTGGACCACCCGTGCCTTTACCGGATACTTCTGGCCGAATATCCTGACCTCCTTTTCGCCATCGACGATTTGCCTGCCGAGAGTTCCGACCGCCTGGTAGCCAATGAACATTATTGTGCTTTCGGGTCTGGAGATATTGTTGACAAGATGATGTTTTATTCGCCCGCCTGTGCACATACCGGAGCCCGCGATGACCATAATAGTTTTTTTGATACTGTTAATTGCTTTGGACTCTTTGGTTGTCTCAATCAACTTCAATCCCGGGAAATTGAAAGGCGACTGCTTGTGTCGAATAAGCTCGGTCATTTCTTCATCGAATAGCTCGGCGTGCTTCTGAAAGACCTTTGTGATACTTGTGGCCATCGGACTATCAAGAAAAACCGTCACAGGCGGTATCGCACCTTCAAGCAGCAATTCATTTATGTAATATAAAATATCCTGGGAGCGTTCGAGCGCAAAACTCGGAACAATGATATTGCCCTTTGCCTTTTTTGTGGAGTTAATTACCTCAACAACAGTTTTTTTTATGTCCTCGTGCGGTTCGTGGAGGCGGTCGCCGTAAGTGGATTCAACAAGAATATAGTCCGCCTGGTCAACATAGCTCGGGTCGTGAATGATGGGCCTGTTGGGTCTGCCAATATCGCCGGAGAATAGAATGGTTCGCGCCTGGTTATTGGCGTTAATTTTAACTTTTATGATGGATGAGCCAAGGACGTGGCCCGCGTCACAAAAGGTCGCTTCAATATGTTCGCTAATTTTTACCGGCTGTTTGTATTCTACGGGCGCAAAATGGGGACAGCAGGCCTCGGCATCGGCGAGCGTATAAAGCGGCACCTCAGGATAAGGTCCTTTTCGGCCTTCTTTTTGGTGTCTTTTGTGCTTGAACTCGGCATCTTCTTCCTGCAGCTTGGCTGAATCAAACAATATGACCCGTGCGAGGTCCGCGGTGGCAGAGGTGCAATATATCCTGCCTTCGAATCCATCACGGACCAGCTTCGGCAGCAGGCCGCAGTGGTCAAGATGCGCGTGAGTTAACAGTACAGCACCAACGCTTTTGGGCGGCACCGGAAAGGGGTCCCAGTTCCTTATCTTTAACTGCCTTTCCTGATAAAGCCCGCAGTCCACCAGAACTCTATTGCCATTAACATCCAGCAGGTGCCTGGAACCTGTAACGTTCCCAGCGGCACCGAGGAACTCCAATTTTGCCTGCATACTTCGCCTCACTTCATTTGCCCTTCAGCCGATATTCATACATATTGTATCCTACCTCACGGCTGGCCTGTATTATTTCAGGATAAGGCCTGTCGCAAATATCGACAAAGCCAATCTGGTAATTCTCGCCGTCGCCGCGGCCGGTCGTCGCCTGGTCCCTGTATTGAAACCAGTGCGTGCCGACTATGTACGGGTTGCCCAGTGCCCCGAGGACATAACTTTTGTACTTGGCGGCGCGGTCCTGCTGGCTATCGGTCTTTTTTAGCCCCGTATGGAACATACCGCGGTCCAGTGCTCCGAAGTGGAACTCGCCTATGATTACCGGCTTGTCGATGCCATCGGGCAGGCGGTGCTCCCGGACGCTGTACTCGTAACGGTTGTAGCTGACAATATCGCAGAACTTAGCCGCCGCCCGGGCCGCTCGCTCATTGACCCATGCAAATCGGCAGCCCATATACAGTTGGCCCGGAGCAGCTTTCTTGAGCTCATCTTGGATGGTCCCAAAGTAAGTCTCTGCAATTTTTGTATAGAAAGCAGTTAGGTCCTCCCAGGCCTTATTCCTATCAGGCGCTTGCTGACTTTGCAGAAGAGCCTCCCAGCTTGCATACGCTGTACCCCAGGCGGCGTTAAGTTTATCAATCGTCTGGTACTTGGATTTCAGGTCCTCGACAAAGACCTTCTTGGCAGGTTGGTCGGGCGGTGAAATCAGGGCAGCCACAGCCAGAGAGACTTCATCGCCCCAGCTTAATTCGTTATCGACAAAGAATCCGATGCACCACGGGTCGCCGACGGCTTTGCCCTTTTCTGATGCCAATCGCTCAGCCACCGAGCGACGAAAGTTAAGGTCAAACACGTCGTTGAACTTGCCCCAGTAGCCCTGCGAGCCTTCTATCTTCCTTGCGCCGCAATTAATGGTGCATACATATGGTATCCTTCGCATCAGGTAGATGTCGGCGTCCGACCAGTTCGCTATGGTATTCATTCCCCAGCTTTTTATTCGCGCATGGGTTACTTCGGCAAAGCCCTGCTTCCAGTCCTGACCATACTTACGCAATAAGTTGGCCTGGCTGAAATCGTAAGTTTTATATGGGCAATGGTCTTTGTAATAACCGTGCGGGGCCCACGTCCCCGTGCCGTAGAACCTTGCAAACGGTGAATCGGAATCAGGCAGGTTGCGAAAATAATGCTCACGGTCGGTAATTGGCGTGGCATCTGTGCTGTTGACGCAATCAATGCCGTGCGACCAGAATAGTCTGCCTTCCGGGTCCACCAGCCACCACTTGCCCTGGCACTTTTCCACGCGAAACAAACCTGTTGCCTTCAGCTTCGGCCCGGCGGTCCAGCCGCCGTACTGGTCCCGGTCGCCCGGCCCCAGACGGACAGCAAGGTCCTTTAGCTCCGCCTTGCCCGAGGCGATTAGCTCCTCCAAAGAGTGGGTCTTGCCAGGCCAGTCCCTATGGATGAACTGGCCAAATTCATCCATAAAGGGAAAGAAGGTCTTCACATCCAATAGCTTAACAGAACCGCCGGCACAAATATTATCAATCTCAAACACATAATCGGCATTGGGTTTGTTGATGAACACAACCAACTGAGTGACATTTGCGGGGTCGAGCTTGCCTGAGTGGACCGGTACCCCGCGCATGCCGACCAACTCCACTGGATTAGAAAGCCGCCAGGGACCGGGGAACACGGGTACCACAAGCGCTCCGGCAGTTCCCGCACCCATAGTGACACTATCGGTTACACAATTTTTATCTCCGTCGGAACCAGGATTGTCCACACGGCAGTAAACAGTCACTTGCTGGCTCCCTATATTCTTGACATCAATTGATACATACTCATATTTTGACAGGTCCCACTTGCCCGCCGGTGCTCGTAAGGTGATGCCGGGCCACCGTTCTTTGTGGCCGGTTGCAATACGCAGTGCACCAGCTTCGGATATGGTGACATTAGCATCACTGGTGATTACGGACTTGACGTCAAAGTCCTTGCCGAAATCAAAAAGAACCGGCGATTGTGATTTTTGTGCAGCGGATACTGTGACTACTCCCGCCAGAAACCCACCCAAAATAATCCCAATAATAGCGACAGAAAAGCTCTTCTTATTCATTATCTTATTCCTTCAAAAAAATAATTCGATAATCCTTTCTTACGGCTCTTTTAGTTCCCCGCAGGACGCGTCAAAAGATACCACATAGTTTTATATCGTGGCAACAGGTGCAGAATGCCTTGACCATCCTTGTAAGAAACCGGCACCTCAACGGTTACCAATCCATCCGGGCCCAGGGCCTGACAAACCCATCGTCCTTTAGGCAGCAGCAAGCTCCCTTCAACTGTTTCGATTTGGACGGGCGGCCCGCCCCAGTTTCGGCCAACAGTCCGCCGGTCCTCGGAAAATTTCATACCGACATTTTCGCATCGGCCACAGGCCGTGACCAAAATCTTCTTACTCTCATCCAGCGAATTCTGCGATTTGCCATCAAGCGATGTCACCGTCACAGCAGCAAAACGCGGCTTGACAATAGAAATCCGTCCAGCGCCGGCTTTCTCAAACCTCTCAGCATGCCCGCTATAGACCATTGCACACAAGCCGCGTGCACAATAAAATCCCTTGCCATCCTCAACCGACCACTCTAACTTTGCATGAGGCCCAATCACGTCTCGACGGCCAGCTTTTCTGCCAATCGCCGGGACCAACTGTGCTTTGAGCATTTCATTTCTGGTCGTTTTGGGTTGTGCGCCAAAAGCACTCAGGATATCCTGGTCATATCTAAGATGCAGCTTCGCCAGTGACGGCAGGATGTCTGTTGACTCGACCAACGGACGAATAGTAAGGTCGCCCAGCGGCGCTATACCAACATCGCGGAATGTGGCTGCCCCCGCACGCATAAAGCCCCACTTGGCTGGATTAGTGTCAACATCAAAATAACTGTTCAAGGTCTCTCGATACCACTGGTCTTCACTGTGACTGTATGTATATAACCATACGCCGTCCCAGTCCTGGGCAGCAGCAAAGGAAGCTATCATAGGGACGCACTCGGCCTGTGAATCGAGAGGAGCCGGATGGTTGTATTCGCTGACGGTAAAGGGCTTATCGAGTAAACGCTCGGCGGCAAGGCGAAACAGTGTTGCCTCGGCGGGATAATCAGTCATCGGCTTTTGGTCGATGAGCCAGTTGTCCGCGTCCCACGGCCTGCCCGGAAATCGCGGGTGCTGCCAGTATGAGTGGGCATCGATAAAATCCATATCGCTCTGGCCGTACAGTCCCAGCGGCCCAAATACAATCGTGCCGGTTACAAGTGCCTTGCAGCCCAGTTCATTTTTGATAAAGCTTCGCATTCCGTCGAAGTAGGTCTTCTCCGTCTCCGCCAGGAAACACATCCGGTCGATTCTTCGCGCAGGTGTCTCACTGTCGGAAAAGACAGTGACATTGCCGGCCACGATGGACTCACCCCGCTGTAGGCCCGTTAGACCACCGGCTCGAAACTCCACGTTCGCAAGATACAGCGGGACCTTACTACCACCAAAAGCAAAACTCAGGCGAGCATTGTCATCGTTGGCGCCGGCAACAAACCCAAAACGAAATGTCTGCCAGTTTTGAGTCAATTCCACCTGCTGTGACAAGCCCAGATTATTCCAGGGACTATGAGCCTGGTTGACGCCACAACTTATCTGACGCAGCTCGCCACTGGCGGCCTGAAAAATAACCGTGTAATACTGCCCCCCCTTAATAGATAAACCGCTCTGGTTTAACTGTAGGTGCCATTCGGTATCGTCTACCTTACCAATATCTATACGCACGCCGTCCCGCTCCTGGTAGCGACATCGGGACACCGAAGCACTGCATTCGGAATGTTGTTCGAGGTACCACTTCTGCGGGATATTTCCATCCGGTGAGGTCGTCTGGAAGTTGCCGTTGGCAAGGATATTGTCCCCGAGCGGCTGGGCGCCTTCGCCCCACACCCGGCGCAGCTTCTCATCCGAGCCATATCGTGTCTTCAACCACTGGTTGAACTTACCCCGCAGAATATCCGCATAGTATGGTGGAAGCGTCCGCAGCGTCCTTTCGCTATCCCACATAAAAAGACTATTCTCATTTGTGATTTCAACAATCGCCACAGCCGGGTCATCGGCATAGCGGACCTTGCGATACTTATTGACGTGCGTCAGCAGCTCGCAGGCATACTGCTTCTGAGCATCAATAAGGGCAGGCGTGAAGATATTGAACATTTTATCGTATTCCCGATTGGTCTTCGGCAGACCCAGGTACTGGCTGTGCACCCTGCCGACGTGCAGGTTGATATTGGCGCAGATGCCGCGATGCGCAAGCTGGTCAATAAAATAGTCCAGCCGGTCGAGAGCTTCCGCAGAGAGACTCTTGCCATCTTTACTGTCCCAGAGTCCGCGCGGCCACTGTGCGGTGTCCATATGGTGACATCGAACAGCGTTCACGCCCGCAGCAGCCAGACGAGCAGCGATGTATGGCGCATCTTCGTGCGTGGGCAGATTCGCCCCAAACGAAAGATTGACACCCCACAGACGGACACGCTCGCCCCCGCGATAGAAATGGCCAGAGCTTACAACAAGGCAGCCGCTGTCTGTGTTAATCGGTTTGCCAGAAGAATCTGCAATCGGAGAATTCGGATTCACTTTAGCCGGAATAACAAATGGCACAAAATCCCCTATTGATATACCGCCGCCATTATTGACCACCTGATTACCCGGCCCTTTACTAATACAGCGTTCCATTCGCTTCTGCCAATCGGATAGATACTCCTGGCGCCACTTATTTACTGTTTTTGCCCCGGGGTGGTCCACTTCTTTAAGGGTCGGGTCGGGGTCGTCCACCCACCAATTCGGCCGACCTTCCTTTCTGATAAACCGTCCGCCCCAGCTTTCCTTCGTCGGGTCATCCGGATTTCCTCGCAATAGATACGCATAGCTGGGTGTGTCGCCCATCTTGATACTACCGCCCTTCAAAGGCGCAAAATATTCGCCCAATGCACCGTGGCCTTTAACATACTTATCAACAAACATCTTATTTTCGAAGTCGCCATCCTGCTTGCCGCCGATATACCAGCCGCGGAAGGTGGAATTGTTGTAAATAAGCCACAAATCCGGATAATTTTTGTCGATATATGCAAAGGCGTTCGGGTCCTGCTTCAGATTCCAGGATGCGATAAAATGCACGCGGATTTTCTCTTTTATGATCGGGTCATCGTGAAGGGCTTGCGCAACATCGGTGATTGACCCCCACACAAGCACATACAAAGGCCGCTCGTCTTTCTTATTCGCACAGTGAATAATCCATTGCGAACCTTCCGTGGGACTACCGTATCCCTGCTGCGGTGCGGGGTCTATTGCCCCCTGCTTCGAGATGGAGCGAAGATAATCCGGCGTGGGGTACTTGTCCGACCAGGTTTTCAGGTTGGGGTAATCTTTTTGGTACACATCAATTACTTTAAGGATGTCTATCTTTCTACCTTTGCCGGGCGGCGAAGAGATAATACCTTCGGTATCAAATAGGTCGCTGTAAAGAAGATAATGAATCATTGATTGAATGTCATCTTCATCGCTTCCGCCGATATCGCTTGAAATAATCACCCGATATCGGTGGCCATCCAGCGCCCCGCCATCAAGGCCGAACACAACGGTCGCAACTGGTACAAGAGTTAATGCGTAAATGAGAACTATTGTTGAAAAGAAATTAAAACTCTTATGCTTTTCCACAGTACCACTCCTTAGCCAAGTTTCATCATATAAGCATCTATCCATTGCAGCCGGTTGCTGTAAGAAATGTTACTATGTGCGTTTGACAGTATCAATAGCAAAACAGAGAGGGTGGATGGGTGGGTGTACCAATCCTTGTGGCGGGCGATGACTCATACGTATTCGATTGTAGCAGGTGGTTTCGGGGTTAAATCGTACAGGCAGCGGTTGACGTCCGGAATTTCGGTGATGCTACGGTCGCATATTCGGTGGAGTTTACCCCACGAAAGCTCGGTAACGGCTGCGATGCGGGCATCGGTGCTCTCTACGCAGCGAATGACGATTATCTGGCCGAACTCGCGCTTGTTCTTCCTTATACCCGTTGCACGGTCATTTAGCAAAACAGCAAAATACTGAAACGCCTTGGTATCGGCAAGCTCCTCTTCGACAATGGCAGTCGCCTTGCGGATAGTATTAAGACGCTCCCGCGTTACTTCGCCCACGATTCGCGTCGCTAAAGCCGGACCGGGGAACGGAATCCGCTGTGTGATTTCAGCAGGCAAATCCAGGTACTTTGCGACTTCACGAACGCCATCTTTTCGCAGGGTTTTTAATGGCTCGATAATGGTATAGCCGTAAGATGCTTCCGTATCGATGCCAAGCTGGGCGAGGATATTATGCTGGCGCTTGATGCCGGCTACGGTCTCTTCGATGTCCGTAAGGATGGTGCCGTGCAGCAGGAACTTTGCGCCGGATTTTTTGACCAGTCTGCTGAAGACCTTTGAATAGAATGTATCGGTAACGGCCTGGCGTTTCTCTTCGGGGTCGGTCAAGCCCGCCAGCGCGGATAAAAACTCCTCCTGAGCATCGACCAGTTCCACAGGGATATTCATTTTGGCAAAGGTTTTGACAACCCGCTGGGCTTCGCCTTCGCGCATCAGGGCATTATCGATAAAGACGGTTTTAAGCCGATTACCCAAAGCGCGGTGGCCGAGAACCGTTACCAGAGAACTATCCACGCCGCCGCTCAGTGCGTTAATCGCCTTTGCGCTGCCCACCGTTTGCTTGATATGGGCGATTTGCTCTTCGACAAATTTTTTGCAATCCATTGCGACCTCCTTGCAAAGTCCTAATCCAGTGTATTGAAACCACCGTAACCTAAAGAGGAGAAATTTAACAGCTTCAGCAGGGGCTGTCAAATAGGAATCTGCTAATAATCTTTATAAGTCAAGCAGGCGGACCGATTTTCTTTGGATGGGAAGCTTATCAGTTTCAGCGTGATATTAAACGGTTTTGAGGCCGGTTCTACAAAGCTGTATCCCGGGCAACTTGGCCCCGGGTTAGTTTGGCATTATGGATTTCAACCACGGGGTCGAGCAGCTCTACGTTTGTCGGACTCTTTTTAATGTGAAGGCTTTTGGTTCTTGCAAGAACCTGCGATGATTCTACCTTGCACAGGAAATCAACAAGCTGACTTAGTATCAGATTCTGGAACCTCACCTCGACTATGGTCTGGTAGTATCCGGCTTCGAGCGGTAATACGTTCTGTTTCATTGATGCAACCTTTTTCTCCAGGCCGGACTGGCGAACTAATGCCTCCAGAAAAGGTAGTAGCTCAAAACTATCCTGTTGTGAAGCAACCTTTGTGCGCAACTGGCCAAGACTATCACGGAGAAAAACGTATTCCTTGCTTCTGGCACAAAGTTTCTCAAGCTCATTTTGCTTTTCGGGGATGAGGCGATTGAGCGTTTCTATTCTCTCTCTGGCCGGTTCGACCGCGAAGCTAAACAGCGACCAGAGCGCCACGAAAATTGCTAAGGCGACAGCCAAGAATTTTTCTTTTCGTGTCAGGCGTATCATTTTTGCTCCGTTAGTGTCGGCGACATCGCCGAAGACAATAGTATTGTGAACCGCACGGTGCCGCTTTTGGGCTCTTTCTGCACATCCTGCACATCCACGAGCTTAAAACCGGGAAGTTCCTGTAAACGCCGCTGCCACTGATATACCGATTCAAATGAATCACAACTGCCGCTTATGCGAACGCTGTCAGCAGCTATCAACAGGTCGTTGACCTTCAGATTCTCCTGCGAGGGGGTGTTTGTGCTTATGCTCTGCAGAACTTCTAACGGCCCTAAAGCGCCCGGGCAGAAAGAGCCGAAAAGCTGGTAGTCCTTCCGGAAAGACCCGAGCTTTTGCTCCAACTGGACAAGCGGACTTACAATGTTTTTTTCCTCCGGCAGTGTGCTTTGAAAAACATCTCTAATTTGGTTTTTTATGTGTGCGTAATTTGCTTCCAGATAAGACAATCGCACAAACAGCCCAATCAACCAGAACGCAGCAACTGCACCGATAAGTGCCGCACAGGTTACAAGCTGTTTCCTGAGGTCTAACTTTGGTTTTATATCCGCAGTATCGGCATCGAGAAAGTTAATGCCCTTAGTTCGTTCAGGCGCCAGTACTCGCAGAGCCAGACCTTCCGCAACATATATCGGGAAATCAGCTTTGTGGTCTGCGGGAGTCTCTACCTTAGCATAGGGGTCAACAATAGTCGTTTGACAATGGAGATTTTCTTCAATGAGCGGTTGCAGATACTCGCAATCGCCTGTGGTTATCAGGTAGATTTTAGTCTCCTGCCCGAGCTCGGTTCCAAACACCCTTCGCCAGCTCATTTGCGTTTCGCGCCACAGCATCTCGCCAATTTGTTCCTGGGGAGAATTATCGGTACTGTCGGAGCCGGCGGCGAGCGGAATGTTTCTGACGATTAAAATATTATTGTCCTGCGTAACCATTAAAGTAAGGTACCGCTCATCTATGTATGCGATGATGGCCCGGCCTGTCAGAATTTCAGGATGATTGACTGCAACTGTAGCGTGAATTGCAAAAATTGCCGCTTCAACCGTGCTCGAGTGCATCTTTGCTGAAGATAAGATTTGTAATCTTTCTTGCAGCGATGTTCTGGCTACTGCCGCGGCAAGAACCGAACATTTTTCGCCCGGCAACTGACGGTAAGAACAAACCGCAGCAACAATTTCATCCGGCTGTATCGGAAAATTGTGTTCCAGGGCGGACAAGCCTTGTGCCTGGATTTGCTCCAGGCCCACAAAATCGGTTTCCAAATTTCTAAAGAAAACCTCATTTTGTGGCATCGAAATCGCCACTTCTGCACGCCGGTCAAAACCTAATCGCCCCGTCAGCGACCGCAGGATTTCCTGTGGAGAGTCTGTATTGCGGCGCATCTGCGTGCTGAAGACCTTTTCAATTCGAAATTGCTCGCCTGTGCGGGAGATTTGCACCGCACGCAAATAAGAAGAGCCAATGTCTATGCCGATACATCGCCTAATCATTATCTTTTCCCTGGTTCACTTCTATACAGGTTTCTCAGTCATATACCGTTAAGTTCTTTGTACAAAATCATGTCGATGTTTTTAGTCTCCATATTTTTTCTCATTACCGCAGCTATCGCGCGGCTGATGCGCGCGACATTCCCGCACGACCTGACAAGATAGTACCGCTCTGTCGGACTGATGGTAACCGTATCCTTAACTGAGTAATAGACCTCATCGGTCATCCCGGGGACATCGCGCAGTTCCATAATACTATCAAAGGGCTTGATTTTTCGCCGGTCAATTATCATTTCAGCCAACGCAGCGTCCATCTTTTCCGATAAACTTTCAATTACAGGTTTTGAAGCAGCATTGATGTTGACCTTTCCGTCGCCTTTAACTGTCACATAGTCACGAATACGCTCAAAAACCTCTGTTGTTACTCCTTTGACCAGTAAAAGCTCTTCGGTAGTATCAAGTGATTTATTCTTACACTGATAGGGGCTGGCCAGGTCCATATAGTAGTCCGACTCTGCCCCTAAATTTTCCTGTGTTATAAATGGGAGGCAGGTAACCTCATCATCGCTGTCGGTCCAGTCGATGATTGCAGGGACCAGGCCATAACCAATATGAGATAGACCCCCGCCGGAGGGCTGCCGATTTAGCAGGTCGATAAGCCGAAGCAGTTGGTCTATTCCGGCTTGATTTAGTCTGCCGTCTTTGTCCTTTAGTAGGTTGACATTCAGCTTGCCGTTTTCCTCAGTGATAGTTACAGAGCAGCTTCCCTCACCAACAGCGAAAACAGTCTCTTCTGAAAGTAAGGCCGGCCCGGCATCACCGGATTCCGTCAGGACGGCTTTGCCGGATAAATGAGGCGATGACGGGTTTGTGAGAATATCCTCGGTGTTCCTGATGGCTGCGATGGCAATATTCAGTCCTGCTCTTGCGCAGTTCAGTGCCTGCTGCGAGTTTTGGAAATCCTCCACGGCAAGCAGGCTGGCGCGAGATTTATAGTTAAAGCCAAGCAGCAGGACCGCCAGCATGCTGACCATCAACAGGACGACCACTACGACAAATCCTTTTTGTTTTGTTTTTGTTCGCTTCGCTCTCATTGTTTCTCAACCACTGCTAATGCCTCGGGCGGACTGCTGCTACCGTGGCTGTTCTGGCAGCATATATTCGCAACAGTACCATAGCAGTATTGCCTGTAATTCTCGTCTTCACAGGTGATGCTGATTCTTACTGCACACGGTAGTTTTCGTTTTTGTCTGAAATCCCACCCGCTTACCCATTGCTGCCCATCGAAAAACGCCAATTCGACGGCTCTGACATTTTCCGCGAGCGGCCGCCAGTTTATCT
>Ga0315280_10004861_pt1 | contig 19510 bp, 15 predicted proteins | sample YL17G06_40_MG_FD_203697 | JGI IMG/M metagenome (GOLD analysis project Ga0315280, IMG submission 203697) | Sediment microbial communities from Yellowstone Lake, YNP, Wyoming, USA - YL17G06_40 | ecosystem: Environmental > Aquatic > Freshwater > Lake > Sediment | place: USA: Wyoming | collected... | reverse complement strand
CTCAAAGAGGCGATCGAAGTCTGCAAGCTCAACGTTGAACTTCACCCGCAATCTTTCAACGCTTATGACAGCTTGGCTGAAGCCTACATGATCAACGGTGATAAGGAGCTGGCCATTAAAAACTTTGGGAAGTCACTCGAGCTGAACCGTTTCAATTGGAACGCCTCCGAGATGTTGAAAAAACTCAAGACGAATTGAGAAAAGCAAGCACCTTCGTCGCTTCGACCTACAAGGACGAACCAAGAAGGAGGTCCTAATGAAACGGCTATCTTTATGGAGTATTTTCTTTTTGATGGCGGGCTTGACCTTCGGGCAGGCTAAAGCTCCGCGCCAACCTGTCATCGACGTCCATTTGCACTCGGAATCCCTCTTGAATCTCAAGAACTGGGGGCCGAACCCGGTGACCGGGAAAAAGGCGCCGGAATCCGTCGAAGAGCACATCAAGCAGACCCTGGCGGCGATGGACCGCTACAACATCGTCCTCGGGATCGCGAGCGGTGATCTTGAAACCGCGGAGCATTTCAGGAAGGCCGACCCTGACAGAATATGGGCCGGGCCGTCCTCCAGAATACCCGGCCTTGATGTCGAAAAGCTGCGGGCGCTCTACAAATCCGGCCGGCTAAAGTTCCTGGGAGAAGTGGTCGCCCAATACGATGGCTTGTCCCCGTCCGATCCTATTCTGGACCCATACTTCGCCCTCGCCGAATCGCTGGATCTTCCTGCCTGCATCCACACCGGAATGAGCTTCCCGGGAATTACACAAAGCTGCCCGAAATTCAGAGTGTCCGTTGGGAATCCACTCCTGTTGGAGGAACTTCTGAATCGTCATCCAAAGCTGAGAGTTTGGCTGGCCCACATGGGTTGGCCCTTTCTCGAAGAGACGATCGGCATCCTGAATCTTTATCCTCAAGTCTACGTCGATACCAGCGCCATGGACTTGATATGGCCGCGCGAGGGATTCATCTCTTATCTCAAGGAACTCATTAAGTCCGGCTTTGAGAAGCGAATCATGTTTGGGTCGGATCAAATGACTTGGCCTGATGCGATCAGCATGGCTATCGAAGCAATCGAGAAAGCGGACTTTCTCTCCGCAGAACAGAAGCGGGATATTCTTTACAACAACGCCGCGAGATTTCTCCGCCTGTTCCCTGAACAGATCGCCAGGCATCACGGTACTTTGAACAAGTGATCCCACGGAGCAAACGGCGGATGACGCCTGTCTGACGCGGAGGGGAGACACTCACGGAGTACGGGATATGCTGGATAGCTTCTCGACTCAAAAGACGAATATCGAGCCCATAGAAGTCTGCGCTTGTCTACATGCCGGCGCCGCTCGGTCTGCCGCTCGCCAGCGGGTGGGGGAACATTATGGACATGATCTCGTTCGCCGTGTTGGCGCTCACAGATAAGGGGGAACTCTAAAAAGGAGGTTCTAAATGAACTCGAAAAGAATTCGGTTGCTAATGTGGTCTGGCGTGACGGTGCTGTATCTTTTCCTCATGACTGGCTGCCGCCGCTCCGGTGACGTTCGCCGCGCGGCGCCTGAAACGGCTTCTCCGTGGACGCTGACCTTGGCCGCTCCCATCGATCATCTCGACGTGGCCGCCCGCGAGCCGATGATCGTGGAGCATCCCTACGGAACGCTCTTCGTGAGCGGGTACGGGGCGGCCTTTATGAGCGGGAAGGATACGGATGAAGCCACCCTCTGGAAGAGCCGGGACGGAGGAATGACCTGGTCACGGGTCAATGTCGGAACTAAGGCGGACGGAGCAGCTGGCAACTCCGACGTGGATCTGGCCGTGGCCCGCGACGGTACCCTCTATTTTGCGACGTTGGTCTTCGACGATAAAGTGAATGAGGGCAAGCAGATCAGCGTCGGCGTTAGCAAGGACATAGGCGCGACCTGGAAGTGGACGTTACTATCAAAAACCCGGTTCGACGACCGCCCGTGGGTCAAAGTGGCGCCGGACGGCACGGCCCACGTGGTCTGGAATGACGGCGTCGGCGTCTGTCATGCCGTAAGCCAGGACGGCGGCCGCACCTGGACCGAGCGGGCCAGGATCCACCCGCTTGGGGGTTCGAGTCATCTGGCTGGGGGTCCGAACGGAGAAATCGCGGTGCGGATGGTACCTCAATCGGCGGCCGGCTCGAAGTACGACGAGGGCGTTGATCTCATCGCCGTGAGCACCGATGGGGGCATGACGTGGCAAAAACATGCGGCTCCGGGCTATCGTGAGTGGAATCCGGACTACTTTCCTGTCCCGCGATGGGTTGAGCCGTTGGCCTGGGACGAACGAGGCGCACTCTATTCGCTCTGGACCAACTTAAAGGGAGTCTGGCTGGCGCGCTCGGTCGATCAAGGCGCGACTTGGACGATCTGGCAGCTCAATGATAGCCCTGAAGTCGCTTACTATCCTTATCTGGTGGCGAGAGGAAAGGGCGAACTGGCCGCGACATGGTTTTCAGGTTGGACTAAGACGTGGAAAGCGCACGTGGCCCGCATCGACGTAAGCGAGGTCGGAGCGCCGCCCCGAATGGTCGAGTCCCAGCCATTTAAACCAGACAGTTGGCGGCAAAACCGCTCCTGGCCGAAAGATCCCCCGACTCCCGATCCGGCCGGAGAATATCTCGCCGTGTCGTTCCTGCGGGACGGCGGCTTGGTTGTCGTCAGCCCTATTCAAAACATGCGAGAAAAGCGCTTCGGGTTCTCGCTGTGGAAGGTTGAGGAGCACCGGGGAGAGCCGAAGCGAGCAAAATAGCCGCAAAGAAGCATGCCGGACTTGTCAAAAACGCTATTTCTGGTTTGAGAAATAAAGAGCGTCAACGCGTGCAGTTGTTCTGGGCTCAAACTGGAGCCATCAAAGGATTTCTACGGCCGCGCAGGTCTTGGCTTACATAGGAAAAGCAACACAGTGTAAACAAGCACGAGGGCCGCATTTAACAAGAAATGCCAGCCTGACTTGATTATTGCGAACTGGTAAACCACAAAAAAGACGGCCACCATGGCTCCGGTGATTATTGCGCTGTTGATGATTGCCAGATTTTTTTCGGGATCTTTCTGCGCGAAAAAGAACAGGAAAGCCCAACTCAGCTGGAAAATTCCATACAAACGGATAATGAACCCGTGAGGTTCAGAGAGGCCTAGAGCGGGCAGTACGCGTTCCGGCGCTATGGTAGAGCCCAGAAAGCAGAACAGAAATAAGGCCGCGCCGATCCATAAAAGAACCTTGATACAAACCGGATTTTTTGGCATTTGATCTGTCCTCCCATGCGCGGAGATCGCGATGACCGCCACCGCTGACCACCGTTTTCGGCTATGCCAGAAGATTATCAGAGACCTGAAGAAGTATCAAATCGTCTTTTCCTCCAAATTGACTTGCCTCTCCGATGATGCTATCCTTCTGCCAGGCAAACGGCAAGAGAGCGAAGGCCATGAAATGCCCCAAGTGCCAGGCTGAAAACACTTCAGACTCCCGGTTCTGCAAAAAATGCGCCTCCCCTCTCCCGTCTTCTCTGGAAATCGGCATTTCTCAGACTGAAACCCTCGAAACCTCCCGAGAAGAACTCACCACAGGCTCAACCTTTGCCGGCCGCTATCAGATCATCGAAGAGTTGGGCCAAGGCGGCATGGGCAAGGTTTACAAGGCGTTTGATAAAGAGGTTAACGTTAGGGTGGCTTTGAAACTCGTCAAACCCGAAATCGCAGCGGATAAGAGCACCATCGAACGATTCAGGAACGAATTGAAGGTGGCCAGGGAAATCTCTCATAAGAATATCTGCCGCATGCATGACCTTGGAAGGGAAGCCGGAACCTACTTCATAACGATGGAATACGTGTCCGGCGAAGATTTAAGAAGTTTCATCCGAAGGGCGAGACGGCTGGATATAGGAACAGCCATTTCCATAGCCAAACAGGTTTGCGAGGGTCTATCCGAGGCTCATCGGCTGGGTGTTGTCCATCGGGACCTCAAACCGGGCAATATCATGATCGATAAAGAGGGCAATGCGAAGATCATGGATTTTGGGATTGCCCGGTCACTCAAGGGGAAAGGCATCACAGGAACTGGGGTGATGATCGGGACTCCCGAATACATGAGCCCTGAGCAGGTCGAAGGGAAAGAGGCGGACCAGCGGTCCGATCTCTATGCGCTCGGAGTGATTCTCTATGAGATGGTCACCGGCCGCGTGCCCTTCGAGGGTGACACGCCGCTCAGTATCGCCGTGAAACACAAGAGCGAGATCGCCAAGGATCCCCGCGAGCTGAACGCTCAGCTTCCCGAGGAGCTGAGCCGCCTGATCCTCCGCTGCCTGGAAAAAGATCAAGAGAAGAGATTTCAAAGCGCCACGGACGTTTTCGCGGAACTCGAGAAAATAGAGCGCGGCGTTATAACTGGAGAAAGGACCGTACCGGCGGGAAAAGCCAAGGCTTCCCGGGAAAAAACACGGCCGTTTCGTCTGAAAAAATTTACTCTCGCACTTCTAACGATCGTCGCCCTCGTTATAATCGGCCTGGCTCTCTGGCGTGTCTTGCCTAAAAAGCGGGCTGCTGGGCCGATGGGCGAGCCCTCAGTCGCCGTCTTACCTTTTGAAGATTTGAGCCCCCAGAAGGACCAGGAGTATTTCTGCGACGGGATGACCGAGGAACTGATCAACCGGCTGAGCAATATCAAGGGGCTCAAAGTCCCGGCCCGAACGTCCGTTTTCATGTTCAAGGGAAAAGCCAATGATATCCGTGACATTGGAAAGAAACTCAATGTCCAAACCGTGCTCGAGGGGAGCATTAGAAAAATAGACAACCAGCTTCGCGTCACGGCTCAACTCGTCAATATCTCCGACGGTTTTCATCTCTGGTCGGAAACCTATAACCGGGAGCTGAAGGACGTCTTTAACATATGGGACGAAATTGCCCTTACCATCGCGGATAAACTCAAGCTCACGCTTTTGACTGATGAAAAAGCGAGACTGGTGAAGCGTTCGACCGAGAATCTCGAAGCCTACAATCTCTATCTTCTCGGACGCTATCTCTTTTATAAGGCCGTTGTCGAAGACGAGTTTTACAAGGCGATGAGCTACAGCGAGCAGGCGCTGGCCAAGGATCCGAAATTCGCTCTGGCCTATGTGTTACAGGCTGGCTGCTATGAGCTTCTTTGCCTTAACGGATATCTCGCTCCCAGGGACAGCTATCCGAAGGCCAAAGAGGCCTTGATAAAAGCCCTCGATCTCGATGACGGGCTCGGGGAAGCCCACGCCTCGCTCGGCTATCTCAAGCTGGTTGCCGATTGGGACCTGGCCGGTGCGGAGAAAGAGTTCAAGCGCGCTCTCACGCTCAGCCCCAGCAGCGTGGATGTCTATATTCTTGACTCGATGTATTTAGCGGAGATGCGACGGTTTGATGAAGCCATCGCCGGATACAAGCGTGCGGTCGAGCTTGATCCGACCGGGCCTCAAACCTATGCCTATCTGGGATGGGGTTACTACTGGGCGGGCCGTTTTGATGAGGCCATAACCCAGACGAAAAAAGCGCTGGAAATTGATCCGACCAATCTGAATGCCCAATTTACTCTCATCATGATTGATGCACTGAAGGGAATGTTCGGTGAGGCCGTTGCCCAGGCCGATAAATTGCTGTCGGCCTTGCCGTCCCTTGATGATGCTCAAATCCTATCAAACTTCGCATGGATCTATGCCGTCTCGGGAGGGCAAGAGAAAGCCCGGACTTTTCTGAAGCGCATGCTGGATTTGAGAGCCAAACGCTATGTCGACGCGTATATGATTGGAGGAGTCTATGCCGGCTTGGGGGAAAAAGACAAGGCCTTCGAATGGCTGAACAAGGCTTTTGAAGAGCATGCCGGTCAAATGGTTGTCATCAAAGTCGATCACTGGATTGACAATCTACGCTCGGACCCGAGGTATAAGGACCTTCTGAAAAAAATGGGTTTTGAAAAATAACCCGCTGAGGGGGACAAGTAAAATGAAAGGCCGCAAAAACAAGACGATCATCAGCTTGATTCTGTTTTTGCTGGCTTTTTCGATGGGATTCTGTCAAGAAAAGTCAACGAGCGATAACTTTATCTTTAAAACCGAGGTCCATGCCGACCTTCTTTTTCATGCTTTGGCTCATATGGACCTTGGAAATGATGCCTCCAATCTTTATTCTGAGGATTACATAAAAAATATTTCTATGGAAAAGCAAAAGCTGGGTATAAAAGACAGTCTAAAAAATCAGATGGATTCCATAAAAGATATCTTTATTTCCGACAGCGGCCTGCGGATGATCAATTTTCTCCCCTTTTATTTTGCTGATTATGAGGAATTTATAAGGGGCCTTCGCTGGCTGGCGACAGATTCAAAAGAAAAGAATCACAACGAGACCCTCAATTCCTTTAAGACGAGGGTCATGGCATCACAAAAACAGAGGGATTTCATAAGTGAGTTTTCGCGTATTTTAGATAACGAATATCAGACATTCTACCTTGATTACTGGAAAAAAGAGCAAGGGCGTTTAGCCGCTATCAAGGGACAATTTGAAGAGTTCGTGACCACGAATGGAGAAAAAATATTTTCTCCCATCATGAAAAAAGAAAAGAAGGATGCCGTTGTCTATTTATGCTTGAGCATGACTCGTAATGGAAGGGGATTCGGTTCTAGGAATCGATTTGGCGCGGCGATCAAGTTTCCGGAAAAAGGGGAAGAATTCCTGCCGCGCTTTATTATGGCCATTCATGAGATGACTCACCAGTTTAGTGATGCTCTAGTCATGAAAGCCGAGAATATCGACTATTCTCAAAGCAGCGCCGTGGCAGGAAGCGAGGGATATCGAGTCCACATGGCTAGTGAGTATGGTGTGATCTATGCGGAATATCTCCTCTTTCAAAGATTCCTCCCCGAGTATCTCAGAGATTATGTTTTATACTTTTCGGATGATTCCGATAAGGAAGCTAAAGACAAACCTACGGAAGAATTAGTGAAGATATTTAAGACACGCATTAAACTGTCCGACAAATCCATCGGATCTATCACGGACTACATAAACAAATTGTGATTGTTTCTCATAATTTCGGGGTCCGCGAAAAAAGAAAAAACGATTTCTCAGGAAGGAAGGATAGAGAAATGGAAAAAATCAAAGTCTTACTGTTGCTCGCGTTATTCTCCAGCCAAATGTTATTAGCCGGGCTTGCCCAGGAGCCTTTAGATCAAACTCTCATTGATAGATGGGCTCGGGTCCTGGTTCGCTATTCGCTCGACCTTCAACCCGGCCAGTCATTTCTCATTCGGTCCGAAACCGAGGCCAAAGAACTCATCCTTGCTGTCTATAGGGAGGCGTTGCTCGCCGGAGCGTTTCCGTATGTCCGATGCGATCTGCCAGGACGATTGGAAATCCTTCTCCGGACCGCCAACAGTGACCAATTGTCGAGTTTGAACGCGCTTGAGTGTTTTGAAATCGGATATGTTGACGCCGCGCTCCTTATTGAGGCGCCGGCCAACACGAAAGAATTGACGGGAGTGGATCCCAGGCTTTACCAGACCTTCAAAAAATCCACTGGAGAGATTAGCGAAATCGTATTTAAGCGGGTTGAGCGCAAAGAGCTGAAGCGCTGCATTACGGCTTATCCGACAAACGCCCTTGCCCAGGAAGCCGATATGGGCTTGTTGGAATACAGGGATTTTGTCTTTCGGGCCTGCAAGCTGAATGAACCTGACCCCGCCGCCGTTTGGAAAAGCGAGTCCCTTCAGCAACACGAAATCGCACGGCGCTTTCAAGGAAAGGACAAGGTCTCTCTCAAGGGGCCGAACATCGACCTGACTCTATCGGTCAAAGGTCGACCTTTCATCGCCGCCGATGGCAAAGTCAACTTCCCTGACGGCGAAATATTTACCTCCCCGGTGGAAAATTCCGCGAACGGCTGGGTCAGATTCAACTACCCGGCCATCTATGATAGACGGCAAGTGGACAATGTGGAGCTGTGGTTTGAGAACGGGAAGGTTGTTAAGGAGAAGGCCGCCCAAGGTCAGGATTTTTTAAGGGAGATGCTGAACGCAGACGAAGGCGCGCGCAGGCTCGGAGAGCTGGGCATCGGCACGAATTACGGTATCAAACGCTTCACGAAGAACATGCTCTTTGACGAGAAAATTGGAGGCACCATCCATCTGGCCCTCGGACACGGCCTCTCCGAAAGCGGCGGAGTCAACGTTTCCGCCATCCACTGGGACATGCTCTGCGATATGTCCCAGGGAGAGATTTTCGTGGATGGCGAACTGTTTTATAAGAACGGGCGCTTTGTCAAATAGGCGATTAAGGATGCGGATCGCGGCCTTCCTCAATGGAATTCGGGGCCATGATCGAGTATTCCCTATAACGCTCCCTTTGTCCTCTGAATAGCCCTATGATATACGAAAGTCATTGGAGGAGGCATGAGACAATTCATTTTCTGTAAATCAATGGTTCTTTCTTTGGTTCTCATCATGGCCTTTTGCTTCGGGCTTAGCACCGTGGCCTTGGCACAGGACGCGAACGTCAATCCTCTCTTCACCGAAAAGAAGGTCAAGAACTACCTGCCGCACATGACCTGGCCCGAGGTCGAGGAGGCGCTCAAGCGGACGGATGTCATCATCATCCCGGTCGGGTCGATCGAGCAGCACGGCAAGCACCTGCCGCTCGGCACGGACATCTATGATACGATAGAGATCAGTAAGCTTATTGCCCAGAAAACCGACGTCCTGGTGGCGCCGGCGGTCTTGGCGGGCCTGTCTTCCCACCACATGGGATTCCCCGGAACGATTACCCTCACGCCCGAGACTTTCGAAGCCGTCGTCCATGAAACGGCCTTGAGCTTGATCAAGCACGGCTTCCGCAAGATCCTCATCTACAACGGGCACGGCGGAAATGAGGTTTCGGTCGCCAATATCATCCAGAAGATCAACCAGACGACTCCGGCCACAGCGTTTGACCTTAGGAAAGTCCGCGTCCCGCGAAAGGACCCGCTCTATCCGCCCATCCCCGAAGATGGACATGCCGGGGTGGAGGAGACGAGCCTGGAACTTTACGTTATTGGAAGTCTGGTGGACATGACCAAGGCGAAAAATCCCATCCTGACAATCCCGCGCGATATCCTCAAGTTCCAAGAGATGTCGAAGACAGACCCCATCTTCGATGAAGTTTGGGGCAACATGTGGCTCCGGCCTCTCGAAACCGGAAAGAAAACGAGCACCCGCGAAATGACCAACACTGGCTCCCTCACAAAGGCTGACATCAAGACGGCAACAGCCGAGCGCGGCCGCAGGGAGGTCGAGGACTTCGTCTCCGCAGCCGTTCAGTTCATCGAAAAGTGGCGGAAAAAATAGCCTGGAACGCGAAGCGCGCTTGAAGCCAGTTGAGGACTATGATTTTGACATCGGAAAAGGGGAAATGGGAGTGATCCTATTTCGCGAGGAGGGCGTTAGCGTCTGAGAAGCGCAGAGGAGGAACAATATGAGAATGCGCATAAGCCGAATCTTGGTCGGCGTTGGTGTCGTTTGGGCCATCTTACTCTGTTCGTGTTCTCCCTCGAAAGATGCTCAGATGAAGGACAAAAATCAGCCCGGCGCGGTCGAACCCGAGAAGGTTTATTCTGAAAGCCCTGCGGCTTGGTATGAGGGTTTGGGTAACGCCGCGCAGATTTCGAGCGACGGCAAAAGGGCGCTCTATCATCATTCCTTTAGGCGGGGTATTAAGCTGATCAACCTCGAGACCGGCCGCGAAGAAGCCAAGCAGCTCGCCGCGGACATGGATCGAGTTTTCAATGCAACTTTCTACATGGGTAACCAGCTCGCCCGCCTTGGCAAGCGAGGCGGTCAGCAGGGATGGTTCCTTCCCGGCCCTAATGGCCCTCGGCTTTTTTCCTTGCCTCAGGACGCAATGCCTCAATGGTCACCTGATGGCTCTGCGGTGGCCTATTGTTTCCAGTTCGAGCAGGCCGACAAGGGCCTTTTTTTGAGCGATGCGCAACGCCAGAAGCAATACTCCCTTGAAGGGAGCATCACTGGTTTTGTCTGGTCGCCGGACGGCCGCCTCATCTACACCATGGTGTGGCACGAAGACGGCTTGACCTCACTCGTGCGCATCAATCGTGAGACCGGTCGCATCGAGACTCTGGCCAAGGATTTGGATGCAACTTTTTGGTTGGGTGACCTCAGCATTTCAGGCGATGGCAGGCGCCTCTATGTGGCGCTGGCCAGCTCGGCTGCGCCGGTTGCGGAAAAGCGTCACCAACCTGATGCTGACCGCGATCTGGACATCTATGAGCTGGAGCTGGTCACGGGCGCTCGCCGTGTCGTGGTGCAGGCGCCGGGGGATGATTTTGCCCCGAGCGTGGCCGATGGCTTCCTCTATTGGACGCACAACGACATCTACGATTCTGTGGCTGTGATTCCCTCATCCGGGGGCGCTGCACGCGTCGTTGTGGATGGGGCGGAGCTCCCGTACTGGAGTCCCGACGGGAAGCAGATTGCTTTCACGTACGGCCTGTGGCGACTTGCCGATGTGGCCTTGAACTTAGATGCTGGCGTTGTCCGCGTGGATTCGCAGGCTCGACCCCAATCAAAAATGAAACCGATCGTTACCGGCTACCATGAAGACTTCACCCCAGCGTGGTCTCCTGACGGTAAATGGATTGCCTTTCATTCCCATCGCTCATCTACGCCGGTTTCATCATACGAGGCCGCAGGAAGCACGGACGACCTGTATCTACGTCGGGTGACGGGCGGGACGAGCAAAGAAATCAGGCTGACCGATTTCGGATGGGAAGTCGGCGTGGCGGACTGGTCTCCGGACAGCCGCAGACTAGTCTTCGACTCCTGGGAGCGAGGTGGCCCGCGGGGCGTTTCCAAACCCTGGATCGTGACGATTGATCCTTCAACGGGAAAACCGGTGCGCGTGGAGCGGCTGCCATTGCCCGATCCCATCAAGAATGCCACCCAGGGATCATGGTCGCCAAAAGGTGACGAGATTGCTTTCGAAGAGCGCACTGAAGGCAACGGCCGAATCCTCTGGGTCGTCAGCACCGACGGGAAACGCTCGGAGAAGCTTATCGAGTACATGAGCAGCACGTATTGTGGCCTTGACTGGACGCCCGATGGAAAAACCATCGTCTACGGAGCGTTGGCCGGCGAGGGGATCCAAATCTTTGTTATTCCGCGTTCAGGCGGTCAGCCCCGGCAACTGACCAACGATCCTGCCAACCTGATGCATCCCCAAGTATCCCCGGACGGCCGCTGGATCGCCTGCACGCGCATGTCTCAGTCGAAGGAAATCTGGCGGCTGAGGTTCTAGCGATAGCCAGCGCCGCTCCTATTCGCGCTCTCGGGACCTAAAAGGGGCACACTTTTGGGCGCACATGCCGTTTTGCCGGGACGCGCAATGGCGCAAGTTGTTGATAAGAAAATGGTGGGCGATAGAGGATTTGAACCTCTGACTTCTACCGTGTGAAGGTAGCACTCTGCCGCTGAGTTAATCGCCCAGCCGCCCTATTTTTAATCAATTATTTCGGAATGTCAATTTCTTGATTTTATTGACTTTCTTGGGTTTTCCCTTTATAAATAAACTAATGGCCATCAGACGCTGTCCCTACTGCAAAGCGATCATCGACGAATCCCAGAAATACTGCAACAATTGCGGCACCCAGCTCCTTTTCCCCGAGGACGAGTTCGTCGAAGAGGATATCCCGGGCGAAAAAATCGTCGATACGGAATTTGAAGATAAAGACGAGGCGGGGCCGTCCCTCGATTTCCAGGACGAGGGAATCGAAAAAGAGGAAATTGACCTCCAGGACGTCCTCGAAGGGGAAGCGGCCTTGCCCGGAGAAGAGGAAAAAGAAAAGACTGAAGAAGAGGCGCAGCCGGTCACGTATGAAGTCGAAGAAGCCCCGGAAAAGCCGGCAGAACAACTCGTTAAAGAGCTTGAAGAAGGAGCCCAGAAAAAAGAAGGGGTCTTGAGCGAGGCCGGTGAGGAGCTTGCCCCCGCCACGATCGAACTTGAAGAGGTCCCGGAAAAAGCCAAGAGGCAGGCGAGAGAATTTCCCGTCGAGCCTCAGATAGAGAAAAGAGAAGCAGATATCATCGCCGAACGGCCGGCGGAGGGAAAGAGTCCGCTCGACGAGCAGGAGGAAATCGCCCGGATCATCGCCGCCCTTGAGCGGAAGCAAAAAGAGGAAGAAAGCTTGAAGGCTCAAGAAAAGTTCATCGAGCCATTAGAAGAGAAAATAGCGGCGGGGACGGCTCGCGACACAAAAGAAGAACTCCCTTCGTGGGTGCCAGGTGCCGGAGCAGCGCCGCCCTCAGAACCGTTCGAGGAGCAGAAGGAAATAGAAGAGGAAACGAGCTATGCACCCGGAGACACCTTTGAGTTCAAAGAAGACGTCCTCAGTCATGCGGAACAGTACGCGTCCCCGCAGACGGGCATGGGCATCCCCGAAACCGTAACCCACTCTCTACCGTTAGCGGGAGAGGCGACAGCGGAGCCGGAGGAAGGCGAAGCGGCAGAGCCGGCCGAGGCACGGACCGAGGAACCCCCGACGGAAGAAGAGCCGCGGCCCCCGCTCGGGATTTTCTCGAGGCTCAAGGCCATTCTTTTTGACCTATTTTTTATTTTGATCATTTGGGCCGTCTCGCTCGTCCTGGCGTCCCGCATCATGTCGGCGCCGATCTTAAAATTGGCGTCTGCTTCGGCAGGCTCGCTCGTCCTTTTTTATCTGGTCCTGCTCGTTGCCTACTTCTTCCTTTTCCTGTTTTTCCTGGGAGAGACCCTTGGCGACAGGGTCGTTTCCGCGAAAGACTAGAGCTGCCTTTCCTCGCCGAGCGAAAATTCCGTCCCCAAAAAACGCGCCCGGGCCCCCGGGTTGGCCGCGATCCGGCCGGGGATGTCCTCGATCAAGATTTCGCCTTCATCGATGATGTAGGCGCGTCCGGCGATTTTAAACGTGTCCCGGACGTTGTGGTCGGAGATCAGGATGCCGATGTCTTTGTTTTTCAGGCGGGCGATGATCTTTTGGAGCTCGATGATTGTCAGGGGGTCGATCCCCGTGAACGGCTCATCGAGGAGAAGGAACTTCGGCTTGAGGATCAGGGCGCGGCAAATCTCCAGCCTGCGCCGTTCGCCCCCGGAAAGGCTGTAGGCAGACTGTCGGGCCAGCGGCCAAAGGCCGAATTCCTCGAGAAGTTCTCGCGTGATTTTTTTTCTCTCCTCTTTGGAATATGGCTGGAGCTCGAGCGCCAGGCGCAGGTTGTTCTCGACGGAGGCCTTCAAGAAAACCGAGTTTTCCTGGGGCAGGTAGGTGAGTCCGGCCAGGGCCCTCTTGTTGGTCGGAGCCCGGGAGATGTCTTCGCCGTCCAGGAAGATATGTCCGCTGTCGGGCCTGACCAGACCCTCGATCATCTGGAAGATCGTCGTCTTCCCGGCGCCGTTGCGGCCGAGGAGGCCGATGATTTCGCCCGATTGCACGCGGACATCCACGTTCTTGACGACGACGCGGCTGCCATAGCTCTTGACGAGATTTTTGGCTTCCAGGAGCGACATTGAACGATGCGGCCTCAGCGGCTACAATACTAAAGTCATTGACCGGGACTGTCAAGGCATGATCAAAAAAGTCATTAGCGCGTCGCGGCGGACGGACCTCGTTGCTTTTTTCCCGGAATGGCTGGCGGAAGCGCTCGACCGGGAGGAAGCCCGGGTCTGCGGGCCGTCGGGCCGCGTCTATGAGGCGGATTTAAGTCCCGGGGCCGTCCATAGCATCGTCCTGTGGTCGAAAGATTTTTCGAACCTGACGAACAATAAAAATGGACTTCGGGATCGACTCAGAAAATACGATCAGGTCTATCTTCTCTTTACCATCACCGGATTGGGAGGGTCGTTTATCGAGAGGGGCGCTCCGGACCCCGCGGCTGCGCTTTCCCAGCTCCCTGCCTTAATCGAGATCGCCGGGCTGGCCAAGCGGGTTTCGGTGCGGTTTGACCCGATCGTCTATTGGACAGAGGAAGGCCGCGTCGATGATGAGGGGGGACTAGCCGTCAGGACCAACTTGAATTTTTTTGATAAGGTCGCGGAGCGGGCCGGCCGGCTGGGCATCGAGGACATTCGGCTGAGCTTCACCCAGTGGTACGGCAAGGCTTTGCGCCGGGCCCGAAAAAATCATTTTCATTATGTGGATCCCCCCGAAGCCGAAAAGATCAAAGCGGCACGGCGGCTCGCCGAAATCGCCAAGGGCTGGAGCGTACGGCTTTTTTCCTGCAGCCAGAATTTTTTGACCCGGGTGCCGGGGATTCGAGCTTCCTCTTGCATTGACGGGCGGCTCCTCCAGGAGCTTCACCCCCGGAAAGATCCCGTTTCGCTGGCCAAGGACAAGAGCCAGCGGCCGGAATGCGGATGCACCGAATCCATCGATATCGGAAGCTACAGGCAATCCTGTCCCCATTGTTGTCTGTATTGCTACGCCAACCCGAAAATCTAGATGCCAAGCGACAGCCGTTCGGCCAGCGCCGGCGGGAGGTTTTCTTTGAGGATTTTTTTCTGGGCTTCCTCGACGTCGTATTCCAGCCGGAAAAATTTTATGACGCGGGCGTCGGAGTCGTAGATGGCGAATGCCGCCCGCGGATTCCGGTCGCGGGGCTGGCCGACTGAACCCGGGTTGATCAGATAGGTCACGTTCTTTTCCAGCCGAACTTCATTGGAATCGCCCTCGAGGAACATCCCTTCCACCACGTTGTCCCGCTTCGTATAGACGAAGGGAAAGTGCGTGTGGCCGAAGAAGCAGAGCGGCAGTTTCAGGTATTCAAAGGCTTCGGCCGCGTCGAATTCTCCGAAGATGTAATAGTCCTCGTCGAAGGGTGCGCCGTGGCAAATGGCGAATTGGCCGTGGACCACGTGGGGGCCTTTTTTGAGATTGATCAGGAACTCGTTGTTTTTTTTAAGGATGTTCTTCTTGGTCCAGTAGATGGCCGAGGCGGCGATGGGGTTGAAGGTTTCGATGGAATCGAAGCCGCTGACGGCCTTGTCGTGATTGCCCCGGATCACCGACAGCGGCCTCAGGGCGCGGACCTTTTGAATGGTTTCGTTGGGGGAGGCTCCGTATCCCACCAGGTCGCCCAGGCAGATGAAGTGGTCGATCTTTCGTTTCTGGATGAATTTCAACAGCGCGTTCAGGGCTTCGACGTTTCCATGAATATCCGTAAAGATCAGGTATCGCATGACGGGTTCTTTGAAGTCTTCACTACCTTATCATAAAGACGATGGGCGTGAAAAGAGCTTCGGACGAGCGGCGCGGATTCGACACCGGCAAACCCCGCGGCCAGGGCAATCTCTTTCCAGCGGTCGAATTCCTGGGGCGTATAATATTTTTCGACGGGCGCATGGGCGCGGGTCGGCTGCAAGTACTGGCCGATCGTCAGCAGGTCGCATCCGGCTCGCCGCAAATCCTGGAATGTCCGGATGAGGTCGTCCTCCGTTTCTCCCAGCCCGATCATCAGCCCGGATTTTGTGACGATGCATAAATCTTTGGCTTTTTTGAGAACAGCCAGGGACCGGCCGTAGTTTGAAAGGGGCCGGTTGATGTGCGGGTAGCGGGCTTCGACCGTTTCCAGATTATGGCTCAGGATGTCGGGTGCGGCCCCGATCACCTGTTTCAAGGCGTCCTCGCCTCCGCCGAAATCCGGAATGAGCGTTTCGATTTTGATCCCGGGGATCCGCTCTCTCAGCGCTTGCAGACAGCGGACAAATTGGGAAGCGCCGCCGTCGTCCAGGTCATCCCGGGTGACCGACGTGATGACCGCATACGATAGACCGAGGGTCTTGGCGGCCTCCGCCACCTGCACGGGCTCATCCGCGGAGACAGGCGCCGGCCTTCCTTTTTGGACGGCGCAAAAGGCACAGTTGCGGGTGCAGGTATTCCCCAGGATGAGGAAGGCGGCGGTTTTTCGTGTCCAGCACTCTGTGATATTGGGGCACTTCGCGCTCTGGCAGATCGTATTCAGACTGTGCCTGCTCAGGAGAGAAGAAACGGCAAAAAAATTCGCATGGGAAGGGAACTTAACCTTCAGCCAGGAGGGTTTTTTTGCAGGACGGGAATCTGCGGAAGGATGAATGGTCAATACTCGAGTTCTTTTTCTCGCTTCATTCGACGCCGCATCCGCTTGCGGGCCTGGGCTTCCTTCATCCGCTTCCGTTCGCCGGGCTTAAAGTAGACGGAATGCTTCTTGATTTCTTTGATGATCGCTTCTTGCTGGACTCTTCTTTTAAAGCGTTTCAGCGCGCTTTCGAGCGATTCACCTTCTTCAACAAGAACAAACGCCAAACCGTTCACCTCCTCACATATGAAAAAGTATGGAATTTATACCCGATCAGGCGGCTAAAGTCAAGAGCGCTCGGAATATGCTGCTTAAAGCCACTCGGATTTTCCCCCGCGAGGAAAATCCGCTCGACATCGTTCCTTCGACCTTTTAAATCCCCCTTGATTGGTCAAGGGGGTAGGGGGTTTAATAGAACAAAAATCTTAATTCTTTTTTCCTGCTTTTAACCTCCTCATAAATAAAGCAATTAGGGCTTTCGCGCAGCATATCCCTCGCTTTATCCAAGGACAGTGAGCTTTGTCCCAGAGAGATCTTTGCTGCTTGTTTAGCGGTTTTTGCCGAGTCCGAGGCGCAGGCTGAGCGACCATTCGGCGGTCGGCGCAGGCTGATACGAGTTCCCGTCCGGGTCGGGCTCGGTAAAGCCATAGTATTCGACGCCCAGGATATTCCGGCCCGAGAGGACAAGCTCCCAGGGCGACCCGCCGACCTCGAATTTGTAGCCGAGGCGGACATGGACGAGGGCATACGGGTCGGTTTTGCCATAGCCGTTCGTGAAGATCCTGTTTGTCGAGTCGATGTACCAGGAGCTGACGTATTCCAAGGCGGCACCCGCCGTCAGAGCGGGCGTAATCGTGTACTCACCGTCGAGATAAAGCTGGTGCTGAGGACAATTGGGCAGCCAAGTGTCTTTGTAGGTGACCCCGGCATCGGCGGTCTGGACATCGACGTACTTGAAGTGGGAATAGGTATACGCCAACCGCAAGGCCAGCGGCTCGACCGGATACCACGCCAGGAAGGTCTCCAGGCCATAGCGGTCCGTCGAGCCCACGTTGCCGTAGAATGTTTCGAGCGGACGCGAAGCCATCCGGTAGCGGCCAAAATCATTTTCCGTGGCCAGATAGAAGAGGGCGATGTCATAGGTGAAGGAATCCGCGATCGAGCCGCGTGCTCCGACTTCCTCGCCGCTCGAGGTGGCCGGGACGAGATGCGTATTGAATCCTCCGTAGGCATAGGGGTTGTTCACCAGCTCTTCGGTTCCCGGCGGAAGGAATCCCGTTCCCCAACTGGCATAAAGGCTGAAGTCCGGCAGCGGATTCCACGTCACGCCGAGCCGGCCGGTCGCCTTCTTATACGCGACGTCGCTCGAGAAGTCGACACCTCCGGCTCTGAGATGATCGTCCAGCTTGTTCGTCACCCGGTCGTAGCGGAGGCTCAACGTGACGCCCCACTGCGGGCCGAGCTCGACCCGGTCGAGGACGAAGATGCCCGCACCGCCCTGGGACGTGGCTTGGTCGGCTTGGAGGTCCGAGCCTTCCACGGCGTTGCCGAGGTTGGGATGCTTCATTTCGTCAATCGTCTGCCAGCTGAGATCCGCCCCGACACTCAGATGATTCTTGAGCCGGCCCTCGCCCGCGTGGTGATTGACTTGGAGCGAGAACCCCGGAGTGTCGTAACCGCGGTGGATTAGAGAGGACGGAACGGATTCAGTGTACTTGGTATGACGATAATAGGCGCTCAGAGCCAGCTCCATGTTCGCGCCCAGGCCGATCGATCCCGTCAATCCACTCGTGAACCGACCCGTCCTTTGGTATTCATTGCCGGGGATACGATCGACGCCGAATATCTGCTGGTACCAACTGGGCGTATTCCGGTATTCGGCGAGGGTATACGCATCGGGATTGGCCAGCTTCCGATATTCGCTCGGGTTGGCGCTGAACCAGTCGAGGTTGAGGCCCTCGGCGTTTTCGTTGAAGAAATCCGTCCAGCCCAGGATGGCCGCGATCTTGACCTCGGGTGCGATCGAGAACTTGAACTTTCCGTAGAAATTATCGGCCCAGTATTTGGTGTGCTGGCGGTAGCCGTCGCCGGATAGTCCCGAGCCGGAGACGCGATAGTTCATCGGCCCGACCGTCCCTTCGGCCTCGGCCTGGCATTTATAGAAGCCGAACGACCCATAGGACAGGTAGGCGTTGCCGGCGATGGGTTGCGGGCCGCCGTCTCGGGTCAGGATGTTCAGGATGCCGCCCGACGAGCCGCTGCCGTAGAACGCCGCGGCCGGCCCCCGCAGGACCTCGATCCGTTTCACCGTCGCCCAGTCGATGTCGAAGAAATCGGAAACGTAGCCGGATGGGTCGTTAAGCGAGATGCCGTCCACGAGCGTCTTGACGCCGCGCGTGCCGCGTTCGGTCAGGATCCCCTGGCCGCGGATCGAGAGGTGGACGCGTTCGCCGTCGGCCTGATTGTCCACTTTCACGCCTGGAACGAGCTTCAAGGCCTCGTCGATGGCGATCGTCCGCGGCATGGTCTGCAGGATCTGGGTTTCGACGACCGTGGTTGCGGCCGGGTTGGCCTTGAGCGCAATTTCTACGCGGGGCGCGGTGACCGTGATCTCGATATGCTGTTTGGTCTCTTGGGCGGTCTGATCAATGGCTTTTTGTTTCTGCGCGGTCTGAGATTTATCCGCGTCCTTCTTGTCGAGGGACGAGGCGAAGGATGGACCGGCTAGGAAAACCAACAAAAAGAGGATAAAGAACGAGAAAAACAAGAGTTTGAGGCATAATTTTTCCATGACGCAGCCTCCTTCATTTATATTAGACACGAAAATGAGCTTATTTCTTCCAGTCCTATCTGAATGAATAGCTCAGGCCGATCATCAAGCCGCGGCCCGGTTCCTTCATGGCCTCCGGGTCGGGGCGGCCGAGGTAGTTGGCATTGAAGAGATTGCCGAGGACGAGATAGATATTGACCGGGTGGAGAAAGTAATTGGCCTTGAGTTGAAAGACCCGGCAGGCGGGGATGGAGATTTCGGCGGGGCCGGGATCGTCCTTGGCCGTCTGGAAGACGCCGCTCAGTTCGGCCGAAAATTTTCCCCACCAGAGCCGCGTTCCGAGGACGGCGCGCAACGGCGGAATGTCGTTGATGGGCGCTCCCGTCGTCGCGCTTTCGCCCTGTAACGCGGCAAACGTGCCGAACAGCTTCCAGCCGGAGAGCGGATAGACCTCGGCTTCGAGCTCGACGCCCTTGATCCGGGCTTTGTCCACGTTGCCGTACGTGTAGATCGACGGGCCGACCTGGTAACGATCGATGAGCCCGTCGACGGTGTAGACGAATCCATAGGCCGCGGCATAGAGGCGGGGCGAGATCCACTTCAGGCCGGCGTCCCAATTCAGACTGCGCTCGTTGGCCAGGTTCGGCT
>Ga0315280_10004860_pt1 | contig 19512 bp, 18 predicted proteins | sample YL17G06_40_MG_FD_203697 | JGI IMG/M metagenome (GOLD analysis project Ga0315280, IMG submission 203697) | Sediment microbial communities from Yellowstone Lake, YNP, Wyoming, USA - YL17G06_40 | ecosystem: Environmental > Aquatic > Freshwater > Lake > Sediment | place: USA: Wyoming | collected... | reverse complement strand
ATCTCGCCCTAATCGACATTCGCCTCCCAGACATGGAAGGCACCGAACTACTCACCGCCCTGAAGGAAACAACACCGAAAATGGTCAAGATCATACTGACCGGCTACCCAGCACTACAAAACGCCGTCACAGCCATCAACAAAGGAGTAGACGCCTACCTAATCAAACCAGTAAACACCGACGAACTACTGCGCCTTATCAAAGAGCAGCTCGACAAGCAGAAGCGCGAAATGGAATACAGCCAGCAAAGGTTAGCTAAATTCGTGGAAACACGAATCAACGAACTTCAAACAGGAGAACTAGATGTCACAACGACAAAGGCAACTTAGGTCATACCATGGTCTTGGGATTGGTTCCCGCTGGGCACAGTGCAAATCTTCATCTTCTCTTACCGTGGCTGGTTCCGGTCGCTCGTCCTGGTAACGGTCCCATGAAATCAAGGGACGCTTTTGCCCATTGGCTAAGCTATGGGGAGCAGACTTAGCTTCAGATACTCCTCTATGATGATTTTTTCGTTAACGTCAGGTTTTTCAATTGCCGCTTTGCTATCTACTAGCTCGGCGGCTTGAGAAGCGGTCGCCATTCGTTTTTTCTCCTAAGACTGGCCTTTGGTGAGCAGCCCCTCAATCTAAGTTGACCTCGTGCGGTGACCTGAACTGAGTCAAGAAGAGGCACGGGAAATCATCGGGATCACCCACTTTCCCAAAAACACACCTCACGATTACTTGACGAAGGGAAGAAAGACCAGACAAATGTACGATAAATTGAAGAAAGAACAAAACGTATGAGTGTCCATAGGCAGAGAAGAGAGTTACCCAGTTTCTTGCCAAGCTAAAAGTTGCGTTGGAGCCCCGGGCAGGGTTTGAACCCGCGACCTAAATGTTTCGAGGATTATGAAACACATCTCAGATCTGATCACCGTCAAAACAATTCATCCAAATCCTTGGCTTCGATCAGTTTCGACAGTGTCGTGTACCGGGAGCGGACTGGCGGAAACGCCTCTCCTAACTTGATGGGGTCCACCAATTTCCTAATAGTCCCAGTCTTTAGGACTACTTCAACTTCAAATCCCAACTTCCTACCAAATGCTACGACCAGATCTTGGAATTCTGTCGCGAGCTTCTCATGCAGAGCCTCCGTCATCCACCGTTCGAAGTGTTCTACCCGCCAGCTGTCACGGAGAAGATAATCCCTGAATTTCTTTTGGCTGTCACTATCATCCTTTAGATCTCCGTAGAAGTGACGCATATCTGCGAGAGTCATTGTCTGACTGGACAAAGCGCTCTACTGCCTTTCAAGCTCCCGCTGAACCTCTTTCTCAATGAACTTGCTGGTTCGCATGTCACAGTCAGCAATCATATTGATCCTCAAGTCGTGGGTGATCCACACTTGCCGCAGAATTTTGCGCCTGACGCGATACGTTCTCCGCATGTCTTGCAGACTTGCTTCAGCAAGCTAATCTTGTCAACTATTTGTCGGTAACAACCATCCGCATCCTGCTCGTCCATTTGGAAGTGAAGAATTTGAAGAATCCCAAGCGCATCACGGAATCCCAGACTTAGCGCGAGAGGTTTCTTCGCAAGCAAAGACATGAGCGCAGTAACCGGACCTAGTAGAATAATGACGGGCGGTCCACGCACCATGTACAATACTTCAACGATGCGGTATGGGACATACGTTCTGAACGGTTCTTCTCCCTCAATCTCGAAAGACAAGTGGATAGATTCGTTTAGAAGATGGATACGGGCTTCCTTAGAACGAAAATTGCCGTAGCCTCCAACATATAGAGCGAGATACGCGCCTAGGAGTTTCTGACGCTGCTCAGGAGTTAGAATGTCTAGGCCGAGGTGATGCAACCAGAATGTGGGAGGTTCCTCGATCACTTTGCCATTCTCGCTATGTACAAGGTCGTCAACCAGACAATAGTATTTATCGGCAGCCAGGATTACGCGGGGATCCCAAATCCTCTGTGTTGGTTTTCCGCATTTCGAACAATTCAAGATAATCGTTATCCTTCAGAGTACATGCTACTGATCCTATCCCTCGATTACTATGACTTTCTTTTGTGGCATCTTGCGTGAAACAACCTGAACCCACCCGTATATGTCCAAAAGCCGCTGCCCAGTCTCTCTTTCGATAAGTCTACGCGTTCGCAGGTCACAATCAGCAATCATGGAGATCTCGGCTCTCCCGTGAACATTCGCTGCATCGCACGCTCCCGCAATCGTCTACGGTCTTTGGGCGTGGGTTTCGGTGGAACTTCTCGGGGTCGTTTGAATCCAGCCTTCTGAAGTTTCATGAGTTCATCAACTCGAATGAACCCAGTCTCCTCGGCCTTCGTTTGAATCGCCCTGATCTCTCCCATGTCAAAGTCTGGGAGGCGAACGCGGAATACAATCTCGTCTGGCTGAGCGCTGATCGTCATGGCGAGAATGTCATAGTCCTCCTGGATTCTCAGAAGGCGGTTCAAGATCATCGCCTTGTCCGTGGGTTCATAGACTGATTTCGTTTCTACCTCTAGGTTCTCGCATTGCTCGCAGAACCACGTGTACTCTTTCAGAGTTGAGGCTGGGACGGTGGGTTCTGGAGGGGCTCGATACTTGAGCGTAACATTAGTCTGCTGTGTGGTCTCCTTACAGTTCTTGCAGAAACGCTTGACCCGAATTGAGTAGCGTTTACCGCTTTTCGAAGGGCATAGAACTCAGCCATGCTCGGTTTGAGTTGCTGTTGATCTGCAGGGTTAGATTGTAGCTCCCGACCATTCAAGGAGTATTCCTGGTGACACCATTCACAGCGAAGGAAGAGCCCGTATGCGTTTGCGATTCGGCCTCCGCATTTGAAGCAGCGGCGACCCACCGCGTTGCAGCGGAAATTGAACTCGTGAATTTCCCTTGGCTGACTCCAACGCTTAACATGGCTCACCCAAGTTAGCGAACCCTTACAACCTGGGCATTTCGTTGACTGATCCTCGAACAGCAATTCACCTAAGCCTCGCCAGTCCGTCAAGTCGCAGAGGAGCAATCGACCCGTCTAGTTGCAGCTCAAACCAGCGGTCGCAGCTAGCGCAACGGAACAGTATGAAGCCTTCTTGACCGAGCAACTTCAATCCGCAAACTTGACAATCCAAGTGGAATCACCGTTCTTGCCGTGGTGGATGCAATCAGTTAAGCGGAGAAGCGAACCACGGACTAAGGTTCAGACATCAAGGAAACTGGAAACACAAGAACCGAGAGATCAATGAACCTGGAAAGGACGTATGTCCCTAAGGTTGGAAAGTGTGAATAGGGGACACGATCAGAGAGAGGTCTGACTGATCGGCAGACGTGTACTGTATGTTGTCTCTATGAACGTGGGTATGATGGAGAGCCGGGAATATCAGCTACGCATTTCAGAGGTAGCGTCGAAAGCAAACACGCTCGTCGTGTTACCCACAGGCTTGGGGAAGACGGTGATTGCGATCCTAGTGGCTGAGAAGAAGTTGGGAGAACGGCCGGACGGTAAGGTTGTGGTTCTGGCTCCAACAAGACCGCTGGTAGTTCAGCATCATGCCGTTTTCAGCAGCCATTTCACCAAATCCATATGCAATCACTTAACTGGTCAGATACCTGCTGATAGGCGTCAGAAGGTCTGGGCTGAATCCAACTTCATCTTTGCCACGCCACAAGTCATAGCGAACGATGTGCGAGCTGGCCGTTACGGGCTTTCAGATGTCTGTTTGATGGTCTTCGATGAGGCGCATCGATGCGTGAAGGACTATGATTACACGCAACTCGCTTTGAAGTATCAGCAGTCGGCGACTAACCGGCTTATTCTTGGGTTGACTGCTTCACCTGGGGGGAAGAAGGAGCAGATTCAGATGGTCTGTGAGAACCTCTTCATTAAACAGGTTGAGGTCCGATCCGAATACGACGAAGAAATTCGACCTTACGTTCACTTGATTGCGATAGATTGGAAACGTGTTCCGCTGCCCGAAAGCTACCGGGAAGTAAGCCGCTTACTTAGAAACGTCAGCGAGGAGAAGATTCAGAAACTCAAATCTATGAAAGTCCTCCCGAACATTGAATTAATCCCAAAGAAACTTCTCCTGGACCTCAGAGAGCAGCTAGTCATAAGGCTCCGGAAGAGACGTTCGGGTTACATCTTCGCCGCCCTAACACTCCAAGCGCAAGCCATCTCCCTGCTCCACGGCATAGAACTGCTTGAAACGCAAGACATCCAGAATCTGAAGCAGTACCTCACCCGCATGTCGGAAAACCCGAAACGAACCATCAAAAGCCTCCTGAAAGACCCCCGAGTTCAAACAGCCATCCAGCTAACTGATAACATTCACACGTCACATCCGAAATTGAACCTCCTCTCCAACTTGATCATCGAACAATTAAGGTCGAACCAAACCAGTCGCATTATTGTGTTCACGCAATATCGAGACACCGTGGAGCTGATCGTGACGAAACTAGAACAGGAAGGCTCTCGCCCAGTTCGCTTCGTGGGCCACGCAACGGGCGAGGATTCCATCCGAGGCCTATCGCAGAAGGAGCAAGTGCAAACCTTGGAGGATTTCAAGTCTGGGAAGTTCAACATCCTCGTAACCACAAGCATAGGCGAAGAAGGCCTGCATGTTCCGGATGTGGACCATGTCATCTTCTATGAAGCAGTGCCATCCGAAATACGGACCATTCAGCGAAGGGGGAGGACTGGAAGAACTAGGATTGGCAAGGTCACAGTCTTGATGGCTGAAGATACAGTTGACGAAGCCTACTATTGGAGCAGCATTCGCAAAGAACAGAAGATGCACTCAATTCTCAACCGCATCAGTCAGACAGGAGTGCGCACAGCAAGCAGAAAGACAAGCATTCTGGACTACAGCTGATTCCCCACCTAGAGGGAGGCGGACTTGAATCGTCGCAGAGGTTCAGGAATCGAGTTAGTATCGCCGACTATGACAATGAAAGACACCCGGATTCGACTTAAATTAGGAACTCGCTCCATATCTGTTTGGCTGAAAAATGGTCGACACTCGGTGGTCACTCCCAAAACAAATACAATCCTGAATTCATGGAACGTTAGAGGTTAACTCTGGTGCCACATTCCTTGCAGAACTTGGAATCTCTCGGCGTCGTCGCCCCGCATCTAGGGCAGTGTATCGATGGAGCTGCTACTACCCTCTCTTCAACTAGCGTAGATTGGCGGGTTATGAAATAAGCTCCTAGGAACACAAAACCCGCGATTAGCGCCAAGTAGATTCCATAGTCGGGTCTGACCAGCAAAGCGTACGCGGGAATTTCACCCTTCGCAATCACATTTGCCTTCAACGTCTCGATCCCTACCACAGCAAGCAAGCCCGAAAGAATCGCGAAAGCTCCAGAAAACAGTAGCCACGCCTCCTTGAAAACGAACGATATGACGGCAGCAGCTATTGCGAGAGCATACAACACGGTCGCTAAGAGCAGAAAGAACACAGTATCTCGAACCAGCACAGCGTTGGACGGAAATGCCTTCATAGAGAGCGTGGATTGAATTGTCTGCAATACCTGCCCAGCACTTCGAGTTGAGAAGTCAACAAGATTCAAGAAATCGATTGGGTTGAACGAAAGTCTGGACCCCAAGAAACCGAAATCGATCGTCAACCAGGGCATAAAGGCCGAGATCACAAGGAGGGTAACGCCCCCCAAGGCCACAGCCATTATCACAAGAGATCTATTTGGGCTACTGGTCAACCGGACAACCTGCCTCTCCTCAACTTGAGATGTGGGCATCTCTTCCTCTTTTACTCGAATTTTTCGGGGTTCCTCATCGTAGAGTCCTCTTTTGCGGGAACGTACAATTAAGAGGGCGTGAAGTCCGAGAATCACGCCAACTAACAGAATGCCCACTACGACTGCGGCCAGCATTGCGAACGCGTTCTTGACAAAAATGTCTCCTGCGAAACCTCCCTGGGATGGGGACGCTGGATTCGGTGTTTGAAGGCTGACCGTTTCAGAGGTCACGGTTTGGAAGGTGATCAAGTTAGGTTGTGTTGGAATTACACTCTCAGAATTTCCACCGGCAACGACCGGAAAGGCGAAGTTCCCACTCGTAGTCACTAGCCTCAGCACATACGGACTTCCTTGCACCCAAGTTGCATTCGGAACTGTAATTGAGAAGCTGCAACTCCAACCTGGCTTCAGGGTGGTCTGACCACAAGTTCCACCGAGCCCGCGAACCGCGATGCCATTCAACGAAATTTGCGCGTTCTTCGTGTCAACTTCGTTCCCATAGTTTCTGAGAGAACCTGTGATCATGTTCCCGCTCCATTGGTACGTCTCGATGCCTAGCGTGGGCGGAATAATGGAATAGGAAAGCGAAACCGTCTTTGTCGTGAAAATGGAATAGCTGTTGTCGAATCTGAGATAGTATCTTCCGTGAAAGACAGCGGTATAGTTCCCTGAGTACTGGCCAACTCTTCCCACGTTTAGGAGAACGGAACGGCTCGAACTTACCAGCGTGAAACTAATGTCATCAGCTCCACGCTGCGAGGAGACTGAGAAAGAAAATACAGCCGTATTGCCCGTGCCAAGGTCCGACCAGAAATAGTAATCATACCTAGGCGGAACTGAGAAACTCACCGTCTGAGAAGGAACAATCGACGTAACTATGCCCGGAGTCACCTCCCTACTGATTTGGAATTGCGTGAACGTCGACTGGAAAGTGGTCGTCGCGCTGCCATAAATCACTGAGTATGAAAACACTCCGCCTGCTGTAACGATCTTGAACGGGTACGCTGTACCTGCAATCAAGTTCTGAGTTGGCACGGTAAGCGTTAGCACGCAGGTTTGCGAGGGAGCCATTGTCCCGCAACTAGTTGCAACCGATGGAATAGGTAGGCCGTTCACAAAGAAATCTGCTATGCCAAGATTTACGGATGCCGTGCCAACATTGCCAAGTTTCACAGTCAACGGTCCGCTAATTGGCCAGTTGTAGTCTTCGAGGATTATCTGCTCGCTTTGAGAGTACGTCTGAATTGAATTGACCACGGCAAAGCAAACAATAAGCAGAAGAGTCGTAACGACGAATCTCATACGCCTCAAGAAGACTCGTCTCATCACAGCTACGACGTTAGAGATATTTGACCATATTCATAGCTCAGACTGGCAAGTCGTCCAAACCAGAAGAAACCTAGAGGTGTTAGGGGTTAGCTGGACTGAACGGTTCGAGAATTCAGGAAAATCGATCATCTAGTCCAGAAGGTGGCTATAGCTCACATGTCTCCCCGGGGACGAGAATGGCAGTCAAGCAACTACCAGCAAATGAGGCAGGAACTATGTCTATGAAGGCGCGGGCCAAGCTAATGCTGATGGCTTGATTACCCTCATTCCTGAAGGTCCCACTGATCGCCTTTGAACCTATGGTCCAATTGTTTTTCATTGTCAATGTGAGCTGAGTGAAGTCCCGTGCCACCCCGTTCTGCGCTAAGGCAACCCCAATTACAGACAATACCGACAACGCTAGCAGAACAGCAGTTATCACCCTAGACTTCGTATTTCTCAACGTAACCGCATAACCACTCTCCGTCCGGAATATTGGAAAAAAGGTCTTGTGGTCATGAGTTTACTTATGCTCAAGCATTGATGATCACCTTGGTAACTTCTAAATTGCCTCGGATTTTGTCAAAGTCTTCTGCTCGTACTTGAACACGTTGAGGTCAGAGAACTCACTTGGTTCCAATCTTTTGAAGTCCTGTTGCGGCACCTTCAGATACTGCCAGTTTGTTTGGGTTAAGTTAGTTGCGTACTCACACCAAAGTTTGGCGGCCCTATCCTTATGCGGCACATCAGGATCTTCCCGCCCTTTAGTCTCAAGTAGATAGTGCTCACCATTCTCCAGCACGGCAACGAAATCGGGTTCGTAGTATCGCAAGTTGGCGACCGCATCCGTGTATTCGATTGAAAACCCGAAACGTGATGGTAGTTTGGAGAAGCTGATGACCTCATTGGAGGATTGGAGGAGTTTCGAGAACTCTACCTCGAACTCGTTGTCGCATGGTACTCGATTGAAGATGCATTTTGATGCTTGATATGTTGGTCTCGAAAAGGCGAAGGGTTCCGTCTGTGAGAGTTTTCTCGGCGGCGCCACAATTTCTGGAATGCGTTCCTCTACTATTATCGCTCTGAGCGCTTTGACGAATGTCTGAACTACAACGTACTGGCTGACGTTGCTGCTTATTGCCTTGAGGATTACGGGGTCGTCGAGATCGACCTGCTCTCCGAAAGCCCGTTCTTCGAGGAACTGTCGAATCTTGGGTACGAGGTATGCGAATTGGGAAGGCAGTTTGACGTCCTGGGCAATCTCCTTGGCGTAATAGGAAATTACTTCCTGAGCGGTTTGAGCTTGAGGCATCTTATACCGGCGTTCTATCTCTCTCTTGAGCGTGAGAAAATCATAGCCTTCATATCGAAAGGTCCAAATCTCGGGGTCAGTTTCCTTCTTTGGCAACTTGGGGCATTTTAATGTGCGAACGTCTAACGAGGAGATTTCCTCTGAGAGAGACTTTTTCCGAACCAGTATTGGGCTGAGGACTGGAATGTTAATATCCTTATCCGCTTTCCTGGGATCGACCATGATTGTGACGATCTCAAGTTTTTCCTTACCCAGTTGGAAGGTGTCGAACTTGGTTCCCTCGTCCTTCTCCAAATCCTCCACGAAATTGATGAACGCCTTGTTGCCGATCACATCAACTCTTTCAACATATTCGCCAATTAGGTCACGAAACATCAGCCGAAGGCCTCTTCCGATTGTTTGTTCTGGTAGAATATTCGCCTTCGATGTGTACGGTCTTAGGCCAATGACGACTGTAACGTTTTGAACATCCCACCCTTCACGGAGCATTAGAACGCTTACTATTGCGTTGACGGGACTGGTTTCGCTGTCGACTTCTCGTGCCACACGGCGGGCTTTTTCCAAATCACGTTTAGAAACTTCTCCTTTCTTGTCTGTATGTATGATTAGGAGTTTCTCTTCGCCTCCGAATTCCTCAGGATAATGCGTTCTGAGATAGTCTCCAATCTCGTCTGCGTCGTCCATACTGCTCATCATTACAAACAGGATTGGCTTCTTCTTCAGTGGTTTGAGCTGTTCTCGATATTCCCTCCATCTTTCTACTCCGGCAGTCAAATAGGCTCTGTACTTTGTACTCGCAATATCGGATCGAGCTTCATGTATCCCCGAGGCTACTCCTTTGAGTGGTCGTTTGACGATTCCATCTTCAATAGCTCGTTTCAGAGGATAATCGTAAATCGTCCATGAGAACAACGCACCATGACTGAATCGGGGCGTTGCCGAAAAATCGAGCTGGGCTCCTACTCCTCTCGTGACCTTGCTGTTCAAGTCACGGATGAAATCGTTCCATTTCAGTTCCTCATCATGCGTGTGATGAGCTTCGTCGTTTATTACGAGGATCGGTCCGTTTCGTCTCATTAGACGGGGCATGAAATCCTCGATTTCGATTGCCTCGGACGGCGGTCTATGACCTAGAACGTCCGATATCTCCTTTGGCTCATCATCTTCGACCGGTCTCTCGTACAGCTGTTGGATATTGGTTAGGTAAAGGGCTCCCTCAGAACGTGCACGGTCGGCTTCTCCTCGCATGTAGCATTCAAGATCCCAAGTATTCACAAACTCCGGAGGAATGACTGGGTCTGCACGGAATATTCTGCCGCCGGCGAAGTCTAATCGCAGTCTTTCGAATACGATTACGTTTGGAGCAATCAGGAGCGCCGTTTTTGAATAGCCTGGAATGTTCTCCATGATGGCGTTGAAGTACTGCCATGCAACTGCAAGAGCCATTACCTTTGTTTTGCCACTGCCCGTCGCCATTTTGAAACAGTACCTGGCGAAGTCGTCGTGTTGCAGTAGTTCCAGATGCTTTGATTCCACGGCGTATTGTTCAAGCATAGTTCGTTGGCGTCGTATCTTAGCCACCTCATACAGGTAGACGAGAGTTTCCATTGCTTCACGTTGGGCTGTATTGTATGCGAAAGCTCGACCGTTCGCCAGTCGGTGGTCAGAATGAAACCAGTAATTCAGCAAAGCTTTGCTTGTTTCAGTGCATCCTTCGGGAGCGGCGTAACCGCTCTTGACCCATGAATCCACTTCGGTCTTGATGGCAGGAACACAGGGTGCCGTTCCGATTGCGGGAGCTAGGAGCTTCAACTCACCTTCTGAGGCAACGAGTCTTGCCTGCGAACTTCTGCGGTTTTTCTCTTTCACTGGACCTTCACCCGAAGCAATTTCGTCGTGTCGTTTCCCAGAATGTCAATGACTTTCACTACAATTTGGTATTCCCCGTGCTCGTCATAGGTCTTCGAGGATTCTGTCACGAGTTGCGGCTTCTCTCCAGTGCGATATTCCTGCCATTCATTGTGAAAAGTGTCATTCTTGTAGTTCCAGTCGACCGCCCAGTAGTCAACCCATTGCGACCAATGTTTGATCTCCTTCTGGACATCAGCCGGCACGTCGTCAGCTGGAATTACAAAGTCTTTGATTGTGACAGTGACTTTCATTCCAGAAGACTTCATTCCAACATCCAATGAGGCGAGTTCGAAGAAATGGACATCCCCTTGCTCGACAGCCCTCTTGTCGAGTACTTCACGTGGAATTCGCAGGAATCGTACATCAACATTAGCTTGGGCAGCTTGCTGCTTTGCGAGCTCATTCAGTTCAAAGGCGAAGTCCCATCCGAGGACGTCCACACCATTGGTTCTGGGGGCGTCTTTTCCAGTTCCAACCGAGCGGCGGAACTCCGCAACTATCTGCCCTATGTCTAGCGGCGAAATTGGTGAGTCAACAGAGCCAACATGGACGAGGCGGTTCCCTTTTTTCCCGTGGAGCCAAACGTACCCATGAAGTGGTTGAGCATGGTAGAGATTAAGAATGAAGTTGACATAGGCGCTTATTCTCGTCCTAGCTTGATCTCCGAATTCCGCTGCTTGCCAGGCTTGGCGTTCATACTTGCCAAGGTTCTGTATGACGAACGGTTTTACTCCACTCACGCCGAGAAGGCGTTTGCGAGTGGTATGAATGGCGAATCGGCTAAGATCACAAACAATCCATCGACGCCCTTTCTTTTCCGCAACTACAGCCGTTGTTCCGGAGCCACAAAAACAGTCTAGAATCAAATCCCCCTGTTTCGACGACGCTTCCAGAATTCTTTCCAAGAGTTCTTTCGGCTTCTGAGTTGGATACCCACACATCTCTTCCCTCGTTAGTTGTTTGAGATCGTCCCAAATCGACTGAGGAGGTACTCCCTTCGCCTCGTCCAGGTATTTCTTGTAACGTGGTATCCCTCCTTCCGAAACGACGATCAGCCCCGTTTTCATCGCTTCATCTATTTTCTTTTGACTCCAGCGCCAAAACTTCCCAGGGGGTGGGCGAAGTATCTTGTCTCCGAATCGTCTGGTGTTCGTGTCGGTTGAACTGAATTCATGTGTCGCATGAAGTGGTAGGAGTTGGTACCGTCTGCCGCCTTTCTCATGTAATCTGTAAGCCCGATCTACGTATTCCTTATCGTATTCGGCGTACGGAGTGCGGAAATCTGCGAGTGGTTTTTTGTAAAAGAGTATGTTATCATGGATTCGCCCGTACCCCTTAGGATCGTTGTGGGTTAGCGCACGTTTCCAGATAATCTCATTCTGAAAATTCTCTATGCCGAATACCTCGTCAGCCAAAACTTTCACATAATGAGCTATGTGCCAATCCAGATGGATGTAGATGCTTGCGCTGGGCTTGAGCAATTCATCTAAGAAAATGAGTGTTTCGTAGAACCATCGAAGGTACGAATCAAGCTGAGTTGGACCTTCGCCCCAAGTATCTCTGTAGGCCTTCTGTTCTATGACGCTAGGCAGTTTTGTGAAAGACGCTGATTCGACACCATGGTCTGGTACCCCAACATGGTAAGAGAAATCTGCACCAGTATCGAAGGGAGGATCGATGTAGACCAAGTCTACAGAATCTGCGAATTCCGGCAAGAGGCTGGGCAACACGTACTTCTTGTCGCCCCAGATGAGTCGATTTCTCCATTCTACTTCACCCCTGCCCGTGAGAAACGACTCGATGGATTTCTGCCGTTGTTGTGAAGATTCGTTTAGGGTTTCAATTGTCTGGAATGGGAGGGCTACTCGAACAGGCGCTGACTTGTCTCCTGATTTGTCGTACTTTCGGTCCCAGATTAGCTCTACCAAGAGTTGTTCCGGGGTTATTCTTGATTGGTTCCGGATAAAACACTATCATCCAGTAATTTCGCAAACGGAATCTGGAAGTATTGAGAAGGACTACCCCCAAGTACTTGAGACGAATGTAATTCTGTACCTTTGAGGTTGGATCGATAGGAGCCAGAACGGTGTATTCACCAAAACACGAAGAGACAATCGGCATCATCTTCCCAGTGCTTGAAGGCCATGTCCAGAGGTTCTTCAGCGAAAGAAAACGGGTTTTCGTGAAATTTTTCGGGCGAGAAGGCAAACCTGCGAGATTGCGACCAGGGTCGAAGTTATTCATCTATCAATCGGGTGGAAAAATGGAAATTGTTGGTGAGGCACGAATTGAAGAGATAATGATGAGAACCTCCGACGAAGTGTTTGCAGATTACGGCGATGAGTTGTTTCTGTCGAAGCAAGAACTAGAAGACTACGTGGGTAGCAGAAGGACAAAGAAAATGCTTGTTCTCTTACTTGGCGACATGAGGAGACTTTCTACGCCGCTAAAGTTAACCAAGTCCGTCACCATGGGCGGTCAATACATGACGAGAAGCATGTACTTGGCATTGAGGGAATAATCGAAGAAAAAGTAAGGGGAGTTTCCGGAGTAGGTCTCAATATGCGAACATCGTCGCAAGCGAAACAACTCGGAATCGGAAAGAGTACACTTCATCACCTGCGGAGCAGGGCTGAGAATGGATGTTCTATCCGGGTCTATCACAAGGTTAGACGGAAGCTGTTGCCTTGTGAAATGCGAGTTGCCTGAGTTGTCTAAGAAAGAATTACCCAGCAAGTTCATGCTAAAGTTAGATGAGAGCAAAGTTCCCGCAAAGGTTTTGGAAATTATGAAGAAAGGCCAAGGCAAACAGGATTGCTGTGCGGCCTTCACAATGATGAGTGACGGTTGTTATAGTGGAACTTGGGGGAACGGGTCCATGAGGTTTCTACATTGCGTCTGCAAGATGATAGATGATGGCTGGCCGATAAAAGGCACAACAATGGTCAGTGCACGCAGAGCCATGAAAGGATGGGGCACATGTGACGAAGAGCTCTGGCCCTCAAACGTGGACCTAAGTAAGTCCGACTTTGAAGATTGGAAAAGCATCCCGAAAGAGGCTTGGGAGGATGCAAAGCAGAAAAGAATTCGTAACAACAAAGTTCTAGTCGCCTCTTGGCCTTCCCAGGTCGTAAATATCGATGGAAGAGACTTTCGATTATTCACACACTGTTTCAATGTTCTCGGAGAAGATAAGCAGTATGAACTGACAGTGATTGATCCAGAATTCGAAACGGTCGCATGGGCCTCGCTCCGTGCCTATGTAGGAAGCAAGCAGATAATTCTAGAGGACCTTTTTGTCAAACCCGAGTTTAGAAGAGCACATCACGGAAAGAGATTGCTACACCGCATCGAACAGATCTCTTGTTTAGAGGAGCCGTTTAGCAGTTTGACGCACGAGATTCTTGTTCCAATTTCAGTCCCAGACGCAGGACCGACGAGGTACAACGCTACGAGAGACTTCTTCATTTCAAATGGATATGTCTGGAAGAATACCGAGCCAATAAGGACATATCCATTCGACTGGTCGATTTTCACCGCGGTAAAGACGCTGGATTGTACTGGGATACGCAATGATTACGCAATTGAACTGCTCAATAAGAAAATGCATGCGAAAGCAGAGGAGCAATTCATAGCCGCTCTTCAAATGAACCCGAACGCTGCCAGAGTCCATGCGAACTACGCAATTCTACTATTTGAATTGAAAAGATATGATAACTCGGAGAAGCAACTTGAACAGGCACTCAATTTGGACGAGCAAAACTCTGAAACCCACTCTGTGTACGCTAACTTAATGCGCGAACTTGGAAGAAACAAGGAGGCGGAGAAACATTACCTCAGAGCGCTGGAACTCAAAGAAGACTTCTCCTTAGTTCACAATAACTACGCAAATCTGTTAAGGAAAATGGGAAGACGCTCAGACTCTGAAACACATTTTCGACGTGCGCTTGAGGTCGAAGATTTCCCTGAGGCTCACTATAGCTACGCCCTTCTGCTTCGTGACTTGAAAAGATACGACGAGGCTGAGATCCACTTCCAGAGAGCGTTGGAACCACGGAAAGAATTTCCTGAAGCCAACAAAAGATATGCAGAACTACTCAGCTCCTTGGGAAGGCGTGTGGAAGCTCAGAAGCAATATCGACATGCAATTGAGAACAAAGAAGACTACGCAGATGCACATGCCGACTATGCGTTTCTTCTCGGGAATCTGAAACGGTACGAGGAATCTGAAGAACACTACTTGCGGTCAATTGAGATCAAAGAGAAAGAGGCAAAGTGGGTTGATGCCGGATACCTCAATGGAGAGCTAGGCGGAGTATACGAGGAACAAGGCAAATTGGAACAAGCAGAGGCACACTATGCGAAAGTCCTCGAAATATCCACACGGATAGGACATGCGCGACTCCAACGGCTAGCCTCAAACGACATAGCAAGAGTGCGGGAGCATCTAAAGAAAAGTGATTGATTAGATTAGTTCAGTGACGAGAGCTGCGTGTGCGCACCACCTGATCCAACACATGAGAACACAACTGAACAAAACTCAACCCAACGAACACGCTACAACAAAAGTCCGTTATGCGAGCGAAGCGAGAGAGAATGTCGGCAGTCCGTAGCCTGAAGTTGATCTCCCCGCAACATTTTCGATTGTCTGTGTTGCATAAATAGTCCGCAGATTGCTTTCGCACACTCTTCTCCCATTTCTCGTAATCGACTGTCAACTTGCACCATATCCAAATCTTAGGCCGACCAGAACCGTTGGTCAATCATTGGAGATGACATAGGCCTTACCAACAGCCATACCCCACAAAATAGTGGCAGTAATTGAGCCAAGAATCGTGGACCGCCAATCAGGGGCATGGAAGATCAAACCAACAACCGAAGGCATCTGTATCGGAATGATGTCTGGAACGATTAGAAGTAGATACCCCGCCAGAAGAGCCAAAGTCCAGATCCATTTCAGCCTCCTCCCGAGCTTCTTTCGGGATGCAACCGCAATTAGATAAAGCGGCAAGAAAGATTGTAGAGCCAGAATAAATGAAAGCGTCCTAATTATGTCGCCTCGTAACAACCACCCCCCTGCAAGAGTGATAATTAGTCCCATTAATCCCAGCAGTTCCACCGACGACTTTACGACCGATACCACGAAAGAGGATGAGAGGGGCTTGGTTTCAACATTTGACCTAGTGAGAACAAGCCGCGTGGCTACTAAATAAACCACAGAAGAGAAGAACGATTGCAAGCCCAACATCGGAAATAGTATTGCGAAAAACGAGAACAGGACACCAAAGGGGAAGGCCAATAGGAAGTGAACAGAGCAACCTGCTATGCAGCCTTCGATCGGCACTGACGGGGTTGTGTATTTGATCACCCAGAAAATGCAATATGGAATCAAGATCGAGATGAAACTGGTGGCAACAAGACTGGCATTGTCTCTGAATCGATATCCCGCTGGCCAGAACTCGTTTGGAACGTGAGATAGAAATAGGATATCTAGAGTCAAGGTGACTCCGTACGTAAGGGCGAATAAGGGCCACGAAGCTAGATTTCCTGATAGAATCGAGAATAGAGAAAGCGCTAGGCATGACCCGGTAAAGAATTGAATAAGAAAGATCCTACCAACTTGCCTGGGGGGGTTCATTTGAAACGTTCGTCCCATCTGAAGACTGCCATTATCATCACCATTCTTTGGGCACTTATGTTCTTGGAGATGCTAGCGACATTAGATTCCGGTGTCGGTCTCATAATAAACGTGATTGAAGAACCTACGAATTGGCTTGGCCAGTTTCTGACTGCAATTGGGAGTATCATGTCGCATGATCAGGCATTAGGGATTGCGATCTTAACGGGATTTATTATCAGTATGTGCTTCGTCATAAGAAACAGACTCTCGCCTAGTCAGAATAAGTCCAAGCAGGATTCCGTAGAACATTAGGATCCATATCTGATAGAGTGGTTGGAAACGCCGCAGAAACCGACAGCGATCCAAGCCTAACTGCCATCGGTGATTTTGTCGCCCTTACTGATACCACTAACCACAGCTCAACTGCCCAAACCCCCCCACACCCCCAAAAAACACACAAAACTTCCACGTCCAAAAACACACTTCCACGTAGAACCCAAAAACACCAATCTATATCCTCCGCACCATAGGTACCACCCCCAAAAAAAACAATGACGGGGTTGTTGGTGGTTGTGTGTTGGTGGGTTGTTGGTTTGTGTGTAGTGGTTAGTGGTGCGCGCACCATGAGTACCACCACGGAAAACTAGACAGCCAACGAATAGCACAAACGACTTTTCCAAAGCAGGCTTGCAAACGAGCTTTGTCAACCAGTTTAATCAGAAGGGTCTAGTGGCGTGCACGCCACCACACAATCTCTTCACCTACCTATACATATCCACCTTGCCGGTCGAGTTGAATGGGGTTTCCAAGGTCTTTTCATATAACGCCCATATGGCGCCTATGCCCAAAGACTTGTCATAGAATGTTTGCAAGCCATCGGCAAGATCGCTTCTCAGAAGACTGTAGTCTAGCAATCCAACAATCCGATGCTTCTTGTTCTCGTCATTAATTCCTTTCCACTTAGCGGCCACGCTCTCATTCTTGTTGATCGCAGAGATCAAATCAACGACTCGCCGTACACTACGCCGACAATACCAGTGAAGTATGTCAATATCTTCGATCATCCCCAGACCCTGTAGCGTCCCTTTCCACCTAGGAAAGTTCAAACGCGGTAGACCCCCTCCGTGCACGCTTCCACTGCGACAGTCGTAGGCTGCTTTGATGAAATCATACGTATCCTGCCGATCATCAGGTGATCCGCCAAGCAAAGCAGCTGTCCTTGACGCCAACGTATGTGCAATCTCAGGTCCGCCGCCCAACAATGCTTCCAGGCTTCTGACGTAGTCAACGAATCGATAATCGATGTTCTCCAACTCACCGGCCATATCCGACGCCCATCCGAACCTACCGATCGCTCTCCACACGAAATCGGGTTTCTCCGTGGAAATGTAATCCCAGAAAAATTCCTTGAACGCCTCCAGCTCTTCGGTATCCATTGCCGCTTGATGGCGATACTTGGTAAATATCGACTGCGCCCAGCGCGGTGGAGAAAACTTGGCAGGTGGTCCTATTTCAGAGAGATCGCCTTGTTGAGGTTCAACGGTTTTCATTTTGACAATTTGGTCGAGGAACAGGACCAGAGCCCTTGGAATAGATAGTAGGCGCGAGTTTGCTTGGCTGACTTCTTTTGATATTGTTAGATAGATAGGAGCAAGTGGGGGCCAGTCTATCTCAACCGCAGTCTCAACAACAACGCTCAGACCATCAATGCTATCCATGGGCAGTCCTTGATCGGGAACTCTACCGTCCCACGCGTACAATTGTCGGCGTTCCGTCTCAAACGTTCGCCTTATTCTGAAGCTATTACCCAAGTTAAAAGACGGGACTTGCAGAAACAGGTTTTCAAGGTATCCCAAGACTCGAACTTTGGCTCTTGTTCCGTTCATATGGAATCATCACGTAACCCAGACATTATTGCATTCAAAGCATCTGTGTTCCACAGTGTCCCCTTGCGGCGTAGTCTTATGGTAGGTATTAGTTCTCTTAGAATTACACTTCGGACACGGCGGAGGCCTTAGAAGGGCCACTTGCGCAGCAATCATTGTCTCAGGATAGTCTGGCGCCGAGGCGTACAGATCGTAAATACCGGGCGCTATGCCGCTCACTTCTGTTGAATCGAAGTATCCAATGGCGTCAGTGGTGGAGGCTCCGGTTAATTGTTGGCCAGTGTACGGGTCAAGGCGCACAGTCATCTTAGCATGGACCTTACACTCACCGAACTTGCCCACAGGCAATCTGGGAACCCTTGTTTCACTTCGTGCTGCCACTTTGTCCATCTTCGAATGAATGATCTGTATAGCAATAGAGACCGGCGTGAATGCATTGCCTGGAGATTGTTCTGCCGAACGAATCTGTGCCGCTAATTCTTTGATGGCCTGCGAATCGCTATCACGATTTCTGTGATCGAGTTGGACAGTGCATGTTGGTTCCACATCAAACGGAATAGACTCGCCCTTCTCAATTAACTGCACAAACGGTTTCCGGATGGCATGCCGAATCGCAAGCTCGTAGAAGACGTTAGGGTTGTGACCAGTCAGATCAGCTATTACCAATGGATCATCGAGAATATGCTCAATTACCTGTGGAGTGATCTTCTTGGCCTTAGATATCTTATCTGCCCTAAGTGTTGTATAGCCGGTTTCCTTGGCTGCGGGCGCGACTATGTGCCTCAGTATTTTATCAGACCTTTGTCCAGCGTCACTGACTTCATCATCAATCGGTGCGATGACAAAACAGGTTTTCAAATTCTTAGCCAAAAGTCAATGGACTCCGCGGATATTTGCTGTCACAGGTATATGAAAAGAGGAGTCAGGCGAAATATCTGTCGATCAAATCCTTCTTCTGCTTGTTATCGAACGCTCTCCCTTTCCTGCTCTCCAGCCTAATCTTGCATTTGCGTTTCCACATATCAACATGAATGAGGCCTACGCCACTGTGCTTTAGATCTTGAATGAGTTCTTTCTGACCTTTCTCAAGAACTAGCGGCGTCGTGCAGGCTAGGTACACTTTGTCCGCCGCCATTTGGTAGTCGTTCACCTGATCCTTGAGTCGCCTGAACTCATTATAGTCAACTTTCGCCTCAATCGCTACGACTTCCTTAACCTTTCGATGTTCGTATACTGGTTTTTTCTTCCACAAGTGACCGCGCTCTCCGACTTTTCTCTTCTCAACACACTCCTTGTACAGGACCAAGTCGGTCCTCGACCGACCAATAATTACCGTATCATAGTACGCTCTATACTTCTTGTCTACTTCGTTCTTGAAATAACGATAAACGATGGGTGAGAGTTTTTTCTCGGAACTCGTGTGTCCAAAGATTTCGTCGAAACGCTTGCCTGAGATCTTGCCTGCCTGGCGTGCCTTGACAATAGCTTCGATGACAACTTCTTGCCACTTCTTGCTCCTTCCTTGAGCTCGACGTACTAGGTCTGCTTTCTGTTTCGCTAGTTTCTCTAGTCTCCTATTGTAATCTGGCTCTCTAAGAACCCATCCGGAAAGTGAATTTATCGAGACAGTTACTTGACGTTTTGACGTCTCTGTGAATTGAATCTTTGTCTGGCAGGATAATGAGGTGGGTGCGGGTTACGATGAGTGATGATGCAGAA
>Ga0315280_10004858_pt1 | contig 19513 bp, 17 predicted proteins | sample YL17G06_40_MG_FD_203697 | JGI IMG/M metagenome (GOLD analysis project Ga0315280, IMG submission 203697) | Sediment microbial communities from Yellowstone Lake, YNP, Wyoming, USA - YL17G06_40 | ecosystem: Environmental > Aquatic > Freshwater > Lake > Sediment | place: USA: Wyoming | collected... | reverse complement strand
GCTAAAGTGCAAGGTCACCGAGGCGTAGAGAACAGTCTTCGGATCCCAGTTAAGGAACTCAAAGGAGAACCGCTAAAAAACCGAGCGATAGCCCGAAGGCTAGAGAGAGCGGCAAGCCCGGAAAGATGCGCCTCCTCTCCAAGACTTTGAATCCAAGGTACGTACCTACCAAGACGCCTAGCATCGAGAACAGGCTAGGCACAACTCCGTAGCCCAGGATCATCTCCGAAACGAGCATCGAGTAGAAGACCAAATCTCCCAGCCCGATCTGTACACTTCTGAACACCACGCTCAGTCCACGAATCTGGTTCGGGTCTGCCTCCGCCACGATCCTTCCCACGGGACCCTTGTAGACCGATAATATATCGTAAAGCGCGAGGAAGACGAGGATGAAGACGCCGCTCGACATCGGGATAGAGGCTCCGAGGAAAGCGCCTAGGCTAGCCCCAAAAACCAGCACAACAGGAACCCTGACCCTGCCTTTGGCGAAGAAGACACCGTAAACGACGAAAGCGGTCGCCAGTAGGCTGGACGCGTAGAGTAAGACCCCACCCCTCCTACCCAACAGATCAAGAGCCGATGAGATGTAGAGGTAGCTCAGCATCAGAGCGACCAAGGTGAAGGCGGTCGCGATGATCAGTCTTAGCAATCGCCAAGCACGCCTCCTAACCAATAGGTAAACAAGCAGACCTACGCCAGCTATCGCCACAACGAAGAAAAGGGCGTTGAAGAGAGCCCCACTCCCTCCATCCGGAAAGATCGCTAGAGGAACTATCTCCGCATTCGAGGCGCCGAGCATGATTGCGAAGGCCATGGCTACTACGAGCGTGAAGAGAACCGGAGCGAGCGTTGAAGGCCCTATTCTGCGGGCTACCTTCTCCTCAGCCGTCAAGACCTCCTCCTTGGAAAGCGGGATGCAACTGCCCTAGTTTTTCAGTTAAACCATGCGCTGGAAACTACTCATGACATCACTCAAATCTTCCCAACTTCAGGCGGCAAGAGGCGCAGAACTCGCGGTCCTTATGATCGGTGTCGGCGATGTTGTTCGAGAAAAACATCACGCAACTCGAGTTCTTGCAGTGGGTCAGACCGAGGGTGTGACCGAATTCATGAACTGCTTCCTTCGTCGCTCGGTCGATCAGTAGACGCTTGTCGGCAGGAAAGCCATAGAACTCAGGCCTAAGCCTGAAGAGGGAGATCAAACCAGCACGCCCGGGACACTCAGCCTCTCCGAAGACGAAGTTGAGCCACGGCACAAAGAGGTCGACCTCCGCAACGCCCAACAATCTGCCACCCTGAGCCTTCTCGTGCGACCCACTCATTCTCTTCAGAATCAATGTGGAGCTGTACTGCCTTCTCCTCGAGCTAAACGCTTCTGCCGGAATCTCCATCCGATCAAGAATCGTCGTCTCAACCACGCCTGGAAGCAGGCGAGACAGAGAATCACAGATCGGCTGGAGAACCTCTTGATCAACCTCTCCAACCGGAAGCACTCGCACACGAATCTTGGGCACTCTCCTCTAAACCTCAAACTCGTCGCCTGGATTCGGAGCGACCGCATCCATCCCAGCCTCTTTTCTGGCCCAGTCGACGAGCAGCTGGCAGTTCTCCTCGGCTCCGTGCATGACAAAGACCTTTGTTCTGCTGTTAAGCCTCTGGATTATCTCCTGAAGCTCCCTCTTGCCACAGTGAGACGAGAAGTCAAACCTCTCGACCTCAGCCTTGACCTCCCTTGCCTTCCCATTAATTATGAACCTCTTCCTCTCTAGGAGCTCACTCCCCGGGGTACCCGGGATCTGGTAGCTGACAAGATAGATCGCGTTCAGGGGGTTACGAGCTATCTCCTGTGCGTAAAAGGCGGCTGGACCTCCCCTAAGCATTCCAGCAGGGGAGACAATCACCCCCGGTCTCCCAGCCACGCGTCTTCGATCACTCCAGCCCCTCACCATTCCCGCCATACGCAACGCGTCGCCCATTAGCTTAGGATCCGAAAGGTAAGTCGGATGGCGAAGGAGGATCTCACTCGTCTCTCTAGCCATTCCGTCCAAGGATACTGGATACTCGAAGTGATGCGCGGCTAAGACGCACAGTATCTCCTGGGACCTTCCAACAGAGAAGGCTGGAACCAACGCCGTCCCGCCTCGCTCCACCACCTCAGTGACCTTCCCCACGAACTCCTCCTCCAGCGTGTTTCGGTCTGGATGGTCCTCATCGGCGTAGGTGCTCTCGATTATGATGGCGTCTAAGTCTCTGTACGAGAGGTCGGCGGGGTTCAGGAGCCGGGTAGGTACCGTGTTCAAGTCGCTCGTGTAGAGCACCCTCTTCCCAGACGCCTCCACCAGAATCTGGGAGCTTCCAGGAAGATGCCCTCCGCTGACTAGTTGCACAGACATGTCGCCAACCTGGATGGGCTTCCCGTACTCCGTATCCACGCAGTGATCCATCATGCTCTGGAGGTCCAAGTACTCGAACGGTAGGAAGTAACCTGTCAGGTGGATCAGGTCGGAGATGAGTATGTGCGCCAGCTCAAACGAGACACTTGCCCCGTAGACGGGGATCAGCCCCCTTATGAAGAAGATGGGCATCGCTCCGCAGTGATCCAGGTGAGCATGCGTAAGAAAGATCGCGTCAACCTCACGCGGGGGCACGTGCATCGGGAAGCCGGGCTGGTCCTTGTCGATGATGACGCCGTAGTCCATGAGTATCTGTCTCTTCTCCGACTTGACGGCTACGGCTGATCTCCCTACCTCCTTGCTGCCTCCGAGAAATCTGATCTTCAGTGATGAAATGGTTATCACAACCTTCAAAGAGACTGATTTTCGCAAACGGTGTTTTTATTTCTACTGCTGACTCCTCGATTCAATCGCTTTCAAATTACTCACAACCGAGTTAACTAGCTTGCGAATTGAGCTGTCAGACCACATCTTCTCGCCGTCAGTTAACAGAACAAAGCGAGAACCTCTTCTTGAGCAGGCTTCTCGGCAGGTTTTGGCCATTTCTCCCCCCCAGACACCTCTATCCAAGTAGAGGACAACAATCTCATAGGGTTTGGCTTGGAGGTACACCCCTACCTGTTCAACAACTCGGTCGAGAGTCTCGCGATCGCAGGGTAAAGCGATTTCGATCTGTGAGAGAGGGTACACATCATCTATCTCCCAGGGCACAACCCCGAAGGGAGCGGCGTAGGTACACACGTCAACCACATGCGACATCTGTCCCAGAGCCCTGTCCAACGCAGTCCAGATTCTTCTGTGCTCAGGTGATGTGTGAAACGGCCTCCTATCGACCTGTGGGAGAAGGAGGAGAACCTTGGCTTGAGGAGGATCGAGATAATTTTCTCTCATACGCCTCTCATGTCGGACGATCTCAGGCCTCGAAAGATCCTCTGATCCAAAATAGAACAGCCCTCTTCGACCGGCCACGGGGCTGTTCTTCTCCAGGAAGCCTGAGTACTTCTTGAAATGTCTGAGCGCCCTAAGCAGGGAAGGGTGACCATGCGAGACACAGTCGAGGAGCTCCCAAAGTCTACCCTCTGTAATCGCCTGCTTGATCTCTCGCAGCGCGGCGACGCAGACATGGAGATTGTGCCTTGCAAGAAGAGCCTGCCTTTTCTCCTTAGGAAGATCCCTAAGCTCTGAGAGTGACCATTTCGAGCACACGCCGCAACTGCACGGGAGGTACTCCAACCGCTCCAGCCTGAGGGTCCCCCTGCTCGTCATGTACCTGCCTTGTCGAGCGTAGATGGCATATGCAGCCGAGTCGAATAGATCGCATCCCAAAGCGACAGCCAGAGAGAAGACCATAGGATGCCCTGCGCCGAATAGGTGGAGCGGTCTCTCAGGCGGGAGGTTCATCTTGGCCGTCACTATCATGTCCGCTAACGTGTCGAAGATGTACTGTTCCATCACCCTCGTCGGGCTCCCGAGAGCGTGAATCTGGAAGGGCAGTTGCCCCATTTCTGTCGCGGAGCGTACGACTAGATCGAGGTACGCTCCACCCTGGACAGGGCCCACCCAAAGGATATCGTCGCGGGACCTACCCTCCAGCGTCGTCCTAGCCCTTCGCACAGTTTCATTGACGGTTAACTCAGCTTTCTCCCTCCCCAAGCCCCAGCCTGTAGGAACGTCAAGGATTACCGCTATGTCAGTTCCAATCGTCTCTTGGAACCTCGCGATCTCATCGGGGCTTACATCAACTCCTCCGTAGACTAGAATTTGATAGGCGCCCGAGTCTGTCATTATCACACCTGGAAACTTTAGGAAGTCGTGAACCCCAGCTTTTGAGACGCCCTCCATAAAGTTCTTTCTGAGAATGTACGCGTTCGTCATAACCGCCTCGCACCCGAAATCCTCTCTCATCTCAGCCGGAGAGATCGGCTGAACCCCCGGATTGATCACCGGAAGGAGCTGCGGTGTCTCAATCGAACCACTCTTTGTGACCAGCTTTCCGATTCTACCCAGCACATCCCTCTCTCGGATCTCAAAAGACAAAACTGGCACGTCCACGGCTCCGTAAGCAGTTGGATTGGACACGGTTATAAATAGCTGACGAGAAAACTCACGCCCACAAGAGTCAGAATAACCCATCACGATCCTTTGTGACCAGACGACCACTCACGGAACCTTGGCAGGTGCAGCGCCAGGAAAAACGCTCTGTGACCGCGGCTATTCCACGAATCGCTTCCTAGACTCGCGCATAAACTCCTCATACACTTTCTGAACATGCTCCGCCATAGGACCTGAGCCCTCGAGAATCCCCTGCTCCGAAACCCTGATCCTGTCCATAACCAGTATTATACCCGCCGTCTCGTAAACCTTCACCATCTTTGGAAAGACCTTCTCCAGCCTATCCGCGAGCGCTTTGAGATCGAAGCCCCTCTCCATAGCGAGCACCTGAGCGACGATGCTGCCGTTCAAAACTATTTTAGGGATGGCCTTCCCAGACTGGTCCTTCGCATCAGCGAGGCAGAGGCCCATCGTATCAGGGTTGAACCCAACCAGAACTCCGGTGTAGCTCCGCCCACCAGTAGTCTCGACGGTTACTTTCTTCTGAAGGAGAAGTGAGATCTCATCGAAGAAACGTCTGCTGCCAGTCGCTGACAACCAAGGAACCCCCAAACTTCAAGTGAATAAGTGAAAGGCGACCTTATTTCATTTTTGACGCATGTCAGCCTTCACTTTCCCCGCCCTCTCTCCCACTCCTGCCACCCCAGGCATAGCCCCACCAGTAACCCAGCGTTCTGCAAGGCTTATATCAGGTGTTCAGCGTAGGCTCGGGCGGATCCAAAAACGGCAGCAACTGAAGACTCATGGATGGTGGCCTCATGAGCGACAAACCCCCGGAAACGTGCGCCGAATGCAGTGGGGAGATGATCTCCGCCGGTGACGAACGTGTCTGTACCCGGTGTGGTCTCGTCGCTGAAAACAGGGCTGGACCTCCAATAGCAGCCGGGAGCGCAGACCTCAGCGTCTTCAAATCTAGTCTAGAATCGTACTACGCTCCGGGTGAACGCGTCTATCTAGTCGACGGTCTCGGGAGTTTCATCGACTACCAACACACTTCCTACTTCCATGACTTGAGGGGGAAACCGCTGCCCCCGAGCGAGCAGCGACGCTTCTCCCGCCTGAAGGCGATCTACGACAGGAGGGCAAAGGTTAGTGGATACGAAACGGATTACAGGACCCTGTCCATCCTCCAGAAGATCATCGAATTACTAAGTTTTCCCACGACTGTTCGTGACAGGGCGGCATACCTCTACAGAAAAGGCTGTCGGCTCGGAGCTAGAGAGAAGTGCTCCACAAGCGTCGTCTTCCTGGCTTACTGCTTGACTCTTGCCCTGAAAGAGCTAGACGACAAGAATCGACTTGATATTGATGGGCTTGTAAGGGCGTTCAGAAGAGCAGGACACAGGGTTTCAATACAAAGCCTGATCCAAGCGACCCTGAACTGCAAGCCAATACTTCAACCCAAGCCTCAGATCCGGAGGTCGGAGGAGTACCTCACCAGCATACTCCAGAGAGCTGTCATATCCAAGGACATCCACACTCGGCTGGTGAGAAGCAGAAGAGATCCGGTAGCCTACCAGAAAAGAATCCTCGACATTAGCCTCGGAATCCTGAATAGGATCCCAGTCGTCGAGAGAGCCGGACGCAGCCCCTATGTCTTCGCCGCCTCCATCATCTATGTAGCCGAGCAGGAGGCATCCAAGGAAGACGGCAACCCCCCAGCAATGACCCAGAAGCGAATATCTCAGTCCGCGGGTGTAGCGGAGTACAGCGTCAGAGACCAAGCTGGATTCATAAGAAGGATCCTCAACGACACAGAAGCTCCAACGACCTCTCCTCGCTCACAAACAGTCTGCACGATAGAGCTAAAGACCTAGTCTTTCCTAGGCCATGCACCGAATATCTCAACGCGCTGGGCTGGAGCTTCCTCGAAGTTCACAGGATGGAAGGCAGAACCTTAACGAGCGAGTTGACTACGAGGGACGCTGAGAGTTCGGAGCGAAGCCCCACTCGGTCCGCTACTTGTTAACCTTGAGCCTACCGAACCTTCCAACGTTAAGCTGAGCCTCCCCCCGGAACTCACTCACATACCCGTTCTCCACCTCAACCTCATCTCCCACCGAAACCATGTCTATCTGGTCGTTCCAGAGGGACAGCTTGATCTCGCCCGTATCGTCTACAAGAACTGCCGTTGCCACTCTTGCCTCGCCAAATCTTGTAACCACATCCCGTGGATTTGAGATCTCACGAATCTTCCCTCCGACATTCACCCGTCGCATAGACCCTTTGATCTCTGATATTTTCACCTACCACACCTCTCAAATCAACAAGGCACAACAGACGAGAGACGCCTCATCTTAGCCCCGATCCTTGTATCCACTGCATAAAATAATGCTTTCTATATAAGTGCTGGGTATGAATCCGCCGATTTCTTCCTTTTATGTAAAGTCACAGAGCATTACGGCTCTCAGCCATCGAATCATGTGAGCCGGAGAGCGAGGTTAGGTTCTAAGATAGGGAGCACTAGGCTTCTTATAGAGTGTACAAAACCACCGCATTTCTAATCGATGAACGGGAGAAGCCCCATCGATACCCCTGAAAGACATCATGAGGGCGGAGCCCCAGACGCCTCGAACCTTTCCTAACAAACGCTGAACTGGGATCCCCTAGCCCTCAGCAGGACAAGCCCTAATGAGGCTCCTGCACGAACCTCCGCTGAAAGACCTCACGGAAAACACTGTTCAAGTACTCGCGAACCGATCGGAATCCTCCAGCCCTAGCGATCGATCGCATAGCACTATCAATACCCGAACCGTACTGAGCCGACTTCTTCGGCATATCCACTATTCTTCTCGGCAACCCAATCCGCTCCGCCATCCTTCTCAGGACACGCTTTCTGAGAGGGTCGTCGGGACTCGTCACATTGAGAGATACGGGGAAAGCCGCGGCAGTCTTCACCAGATCCAGATCCATAAAGGGAACCTCCAGGCGTACACCATTCGCCGCCGTCACCGCATCATCCCTCTGCAGATTCACCTCGTACATCCTCGTAACATCCCTCCACATCTCCTCTTCGAGTCCTTCGTACCCCATGCGATCAAGGACTGTCATGTACTTGTTGTACCCACAGAAGAGTTCATCCGAACCCTGCCCAGAGAAGATGAATCCAAAACCTCTGCGACCTACCGTCTCAGAAGCGACGTACAGCGGTAGACCCACACCGATCTTCATGAGATCTGACTCCTCGACGGCGTACACAACCTTCCTGACATAGTCGACGACCTCATCAATCCTGAGGGGGCGCACTTCAATGTTGATTCCAAGCGCCTTAGCCGAGTCCTCAGCGACCACTATATCGTGACAGCCCTCCAAACCTACTACGCAGAGGAGCACGCCACACCCTGAATCTGCAATCATCCTAGCAGCAACAGAGCTGTCAACGCCACCCGAGAAGGAGAGAGCCACCTCGCCAACAGATGTCAGTCTCTTCGCAAAGGAGAGGCGCAGAGCACCCTCAAGCCTAACCGAGGCATCCTCCAGTGTGAGCGACTCAATCTCCGGCTTAGAAATCACGGAGAATGGATGGAACCTCATCCCATCTTGAACCAGCTCGCCAACGGTGCCCGGAGGGAAAGAATGGGCCTCCCAGATGCCGACATCCCAAAGCGCTTTTCTCTCAGAGGCAAGACCGAAAAGAGTCTCGTTCTCTCCATAATAAAGAGACTTGACTCCCAGCGGGTCTCTTCCGAAGACCATCCGTCCATTCTCCGCTGCCGCAACGGCATAAACACCATCCAACTCAGACAAGGCCTTCTGCACGGCCGCTACCAATCCAACTCCGAGGTTCTGGACGACGATCCGCCCAAAAATCTCGGCCTCAGGCACACCGAGATGGAAGGGAAAGCCCAGCCCCATCTCAAACCGCTTAAGGCCGTATAGTCTACCATCCACGGCTGTAAACAGTCCTTCGGGGTAGTTCGGATCACCTTCACCTTCATACCTCTTCAAATGAGCCTCCGCCAGCGCCGTCGAGCCGCGTAGATCCGAGCAATCAGCCTCGTCAACCGACCTTCCGCCTCGGATCTGTCCAGAGATCGAGACCCGCACCCAATCTCTCCCACGATGTTCCAAAAGTCGCAGCATCGAGCCGATCTGCCCGCAGACATCGCTCCCATCCTTACTCATCAGAGCGGCGATTGCCCCCATAGGTAGCCCACCAGATGTCCAGTTCCTACCACGCGCCACGAAGGTTCCTGTAGATCGTCACCGTGGTCGAGCTGAAGACCCTGTTGAGCGAGGGTGAACCGTCCAAGTACATCACAGCCTCACGGGGTAAGGGCTTAGGCATGGTGGTCCAGTCTCCCGTAACGGCGTAGACAAGCATAGAATCTGTAACCACTATATACCCGAGAGTGGGCTGCACGTCTCCAACGGAGCCAGCCTGGCTCACATTTCCAAGCCACGAGGTCTCGTTTCCCAGAACCACTCTCTGCATCGTGGTATATCTCAATAGAACTCCCATCCTGTGGTCGGAGTCAACGACCACCCGCCTGTCAAAGAACTCACCCGCCCAATAGGCTGCGCTAACCTCTGAGCGACTGTAAGCCTCGTTGTGTCCAAATAGGAGGGATGGTGGAGGGAACGCCGTGTACGCCAGGAGCAGGCAGATATACGCAATGGCATATCCCTGAGTGAGCCTCCAACGAACGTTTTGCGCCTTGACCAGCTCTGCCAAGCCTAGTCCGACCAGCGGAAAGCCGCCTAGGAGTAGGAACGCCAAACTACGATAGCCAATCAGCAACCATTGAGAAGCAGCGAGGAGAAAGAAGCTGGATGTGATGGGCGCGGCGCACCAGACCACCGCGAACGCTCTCCTAAAGCTGTCTCGACAGCGATCGAAAAGGAAGTAGAGCCCTAAGATGACCGGAAAGAGAACGCAGACTAGGTAGGGAACGACATAGAAGAGCACGTAGTCAGGACCGAGTTGGTAAGTAGAGACGGTTGGAACGAGGAACTCGATCAGGTAGAGGACGATAACAAAGGCGGTCCCCGAGAGTATACCCCCCCTCAAGATCAAGCCACGCATGTTCATGTCAAACGGAGGTCGGGCGACCCTGTTCCACTGAAAGACTATGAGAACGAAGTACAGTACCACAGCGGACGCCAAGGCGAAGCTCAGCACCGGCATTCTCGCGGTCGTCTCGAAGATCAGTCTGAAGAATAGGATCGTTGTGCCCGGGATCCCTAGGAACCACCATCCGACAACGATGAGGGCGGCTACCGTCGTGAGAACGACTGGTGCCAAGAGTCTAGGCTCAAATCTTCGCAGCCCAGCTAAAACGAGAACGCTCAGAATCACGAGCCCAAGGAGTGTGAAGAAGGTGGTTAGGTGATGGGTCAGGAGTATCGCTCCACAGGACATCAACAGCAAGAGTGTCTTGGAGACCCCTCCGGAAAACATGACATCGTACAGCAGAGGCAGGGCCAGCGAGGCATACGTGAGTCCCAGTGCCTCTGGAACACTGATACCAGTCTGATGAACGAAAACCCCCATGACCGCCGCGAAAAGAGAGGAGTAGACCGCGGCTGCTGAGTCCCCGGTCAACCGTCTTGCCAATAGAAACGTGAACAACACAGAGGACGAAGAGATGAGGGGCATGGCGTACGCGAAAACATCGACCTCCGAAACCCCGAGCAGCGCTGACAAAAGTATCGTCATGCTGTAGAAGTTTGGACCATGTGGCGGGATGTACGGCAAGTAGCCAGCCTTAAGCGTAAACGACACAATTCCCAGAGCCTCCCAAGAATCATAGTTGTAGGGGACTCCAGTGCTCAATCCAGGAATGGACCTTATGAGAAGCGCCGTGAAGAACGTTGCCCCAAGACTCACCTTAACAGCTTGAGCTCTGAGCACGTTCTAAGCTACCACCGATCATTTTGGGACCATCAGGTTAAACCAGAACTGAGTCCATACCTTCCCCCAAGAGCCGGTAAACTTGAAGCTCTCCGACGTAGGGTCATACAGCCAGAGCTCGAAGACAACTCGATACCCCTTGCCACCCTCAGCCAAAAGCCCGAGACCACGAAGCGTCATGTTGTTGACTCTCAGCTCCTTAACTACTGTGTAACCTCCTTGGATCTCAGCCCGTGTCAAAACGATGTCTAGAGGGAACTCCCAGGTGGCACCCTTCGGAAGGATTCGTTCATAGGTCACCAGCGGGGGAAGAGGACAGGGCTCAGCTGAGACCGTGTTGTTAGATATCTTGACATAGATGGCCATGTACTGGGCGGAATTCATGTAGTTCCTGACTCCCACATACGATCTGACAACTTCATTAACCTCCAAATCCCTAACATAATCCACCGTTCCGTGGTTGGAGTCGAGCACGTACATTTCCATGAACTCTTTTGCAGGCTTCGGCTGGAGCGTGATGTAGACGACCGTGGCGAGGACAAGAATGGACGCGACGCCAACGGCCACAAGGACGGTCGTCTCCTCGTCCATTCTCATTCCGTGGTTCCCTCCTTGACCCTCAGCTTCATCGTCTCCCTCAGCCGTCTATCCGCCAACCATCTCAAGCCGAGGTGATAGAAGACGCTCAGAGCAACAAGGCACGCGATAACCGAGATTATAATCAGAACGTTCAGGTTGAACGCTCTGCGACTAGCCTCATCCCTCACGATTCTCGCTTCATCGGCAACCGCCAAAGCCTGGGTCTCTGCCTCGACCGCGTATCTTGAAGCAGAGTCGTAGTCGCCTGCATCATAAGAGCGCTTGGCCGAGTCCAGAGTCCCCAAGGCACCGTTCAAATCGGTGACCAATTGAGAAACATCGCCTCCAGCTTTCTCCGCCTCAACAACACCTGCATACGCCATTCCGATCGAGGACTGAGCCCTGAGAATCAACTCGCGCGGACCCGCGACACTGGTAGCAGACGAAAACGCGGGGAAGAACAGACACGAAAGAGTGAGAAGGAGGAAAAATGTTGCAGAAAGCCTCATTCGAGAACCTTCCAACAACTCAGACTCTGCGCTAGCAAAGCTCATAAAAGCTTTGTCAAAGAACAGAGTCACGAACCAGGGAGCCCACAGCGCTTGTCCCCGACAGTCGGCGCTCGAGAAAGAGCCTGGCTGGTGTCACTTCTCGGCTTCTCCTTGGCTGTGAGGATTTTAGTATTCTCGAAAGGGATGTACCCTCCCGGGGACGACCCCGCCGCAAACTCGGGCTTCATCTACCTCATTCTAAGTGAAGGTCACATCCCAACCACGAATCTGTACCACATGCCAGGAACCCCCTACACCTACCCGCCTCTTTTTCACCTCCTAGGATCGTCTCTAACACTTTTCACCGGCATACAGGCGCTCCCTATTACCGAGGCGCTTGCAATCGTGGTGAGCGCGATGCTAATCCTTCCAGCCTTCTGTCTGACCAGGCTGTTCTGGAAGAACCCCCTTACAAGCGCGGTCGTCTCATTCCTCTTCGCGGTCAGCACCCCAGACCTCTACATGCTATGCTGGGGGGGATACGTGAACGTCGTTACACTATTCATGATACCAATCGTGTTCTTCCTATCACTGAAAGACGGACCACCCAGCATAGGTGGGGTACTGACAGGGGGTCTGCTTGCCGGCGCTATCCTGCTCTCCCACCACCTCAGCGCGTTCGTCTTCGTCTGCCTCGTCGTAGGCATCATCACCCTCGGCACAATCGCACAGGGACTCGCCAAAGCTCCGATGAAGGCGTGGAAAGAGCCCGTGAAGAAGCTTGCTGTCACGACAACAATCGGTCTCCTAGTCTCGGCGCCCTGGTTCGCCAGCAGATTCGAGACTTACCGGGGTATCTTGACACCATCGGAAGTCATCAAAGTGGCGATGACAAAGACCAACTTCGCCTACCTAGGATTTCAGGCACTGGCGAGCTTCACCGGTAGCCTGACCATGCTCGCCCTACTATGGCTGGCGCTCCTAGGTTTCAAGTCGCTGACCGGAGATGGCAAATGGCACGACCCCCGTCAAGTGACACTCCTAACCTGGATCGCCCTCCCTCTGGTCTTAACCTACTCCTTCATCTTCGGTTTCACTGGATACACCCAGCGCTTCCTCTACTTCTCCATCCACCCTCTCCTCATACTCACAGCGGTCGGATTGTCCTCGCTCACAAGCCTGATCTCAGGATTCAAAGACCTAGCGCACAGGCGCAAAGCCCTGCTCGCGGTGGGGCTGCTCATCTGCGTATATGCGGAGGGAGCAATAGTCTTCATCGCCGGACCGAGCGGACAGTACAACTACTTCCAGACGATACGAGAGGAGGAGATGGGCGTCATAGGGTGGGTGGCCACGTACACCCCTTCGAACAGCCTTATCGTGGCAAACCACTCCATCGGGTGGTGGATGGCTGGAGTAGGACACAGACCCACATACAGCGCCACACCCCCGCAGCTCCTGACATACTCCTACGAGCTACCCCTAACCACAGCAGCAAACGACACGATCTACGCCAAACCCGACTACAAGGACATCATACGGGACCACAATGTCACCTACATCGTAGTAAGAAAACTGGGTGATCCGCTCCCCAACGACACTCTAGACCAGATCTTGACCCGAGAGGCTTTCTGGAAGATGGCTAAAGACCCAGACCTCAATCTGATATTCGCCAGTAGCAACATCGCCGTCTTCAGGGTTTCCTCAGACCACAGGACCGGCTTGAAGAGCATCCAGTCCACCTTCTAAGTCCGGTTCAGAGCGAGAACTGTGCCGAGCCGAGATTAGGACGGCGCAAGGCAGGAACGGTCTAGTGTAGAGGTATAAAAGCAACTCCCAGCTGTTCATCAATGACAACGCTTGAACAACGCCGAGGCACCACAAAACCCCAGTCTCAGAGAGTCCAAGTTCTACCGCAACTTGCCAGAAAGTAGGGTCCAGTGCGAGGCCTGCGAACGCTGTTGCACCATAGACCTCAATCAAACGGGCTTCTGCAAGACTCGGACTAACATAGGCGGAAGGATTCACACCCTAGTTTACGGCAAGATCTCCAGCATGTCAGCAAACCCCATCGAGAAGAAGCCCTTCTTCCACTACTGGCCAGGCAGCTACGCCCTCACGGTGGGCACATACGGTTGTAATTATACATGCTGGTGGTGCCAGAACTTCAGCATCTCCAAGGTCTCACCGAGCAAAGATACGAGAGACTACGTCAGCCCAACTCGACTGGTGGAACTCGCCGAGAGAGAGGGGTGTCAAGGCATCTCCTACAGCTTCAACGAGCCGACGCTCCTACTCGATCATGCGCTCGACACCTTCCCGATCGCGAGGAGAAACCGACTTTACTGCAACTATGTTTCGAACGGATATATGACTGAGAAAGCCTTACGGGCGCTCTGGGAAGCTGGGATGGACGCGATCAAGTTCGACCTGAAAGGAGACCATGAGACCTATCAACGTTTCTGCGACGCCGACGCAGAAGTGGTCTGGAGGAACGTGGCCGAAGCGAGAAGGATAGGACTGCACGTAGAGATAGTCACGCTCGTCATCCCGAATGTCAACGACAGAGAGGAGACGATTCGCGGGATCGCAAGAAGGATCGCAACCGAACACGAACCTGAAATCCCGCTGCATTTCACTCGATACTACCCGGCGTATAAGTTCACAGCGCCATCGACGCCTGTAACGACGTTGGAATGGGCTCACAGGGTTGCTAAGGAGGAGGGCTGCCGGTACGTCTACATAGGCAACGTCCCGGGACACCCGCTTGAGAACACGATCTGTCCGACCTGTGGAAGGGTGCTCATTCGACGCTACGGCTTTGAGGTGACCAGCTTCAATCTAACCCCCGAACACAAGTGCCCGGGCTGCGGACTGAGCATCCCCATCGTGGGGCGCTACGTCGAGCACTCTAAGTAAAACAGCGTTTATCCGATCCTTCGGACACCTCGAGTCACTCTTCACGGAGCATTTTCAACCCCCGCTGGGTTGGAAAGGAAGAACTATAGACCCGCTCCATTGCAGAGGCAGTCTCATCCCATGTTAGACTTTCAGCCAACACCCTCCCATTAAGAGCGAGCCTTCTGTAGAGTTCCTCATCTCCGAGAAGCCTCATAATCGCTTCGGCAATCGCGTCAGGACTATCCGGCTCTACCACGAAACCAGTATGCTCGTGATCGACGAGCTCAAGAGCCGCGTTAGCCTCGTACTTAGCCACGATCACCGGGGTGGAGGCTGCCATGGACTCGAGCACAACCATGCCAAACCCCTCACGGGTCGAGGGCATTACAAAAAGCCTCGACCTCATCATCCGATCAGCCACCTCTTTGTAGGTTGGCAAGGTTCCCAAGAGGGACACGTTACCCGAGAGACCCAATCCTTCGACCAGACTTTTCAGAGACGAGAGCTCAGGTCCGTCACCGACTATGTGAAGTTTAACCCTAGGATAGACCTCTCTTACACGGGCAAGAGCCCTGACAGCCAGATCGACGCGCTTACTAGGAACAAGTCTGCCTACAAAGAGAACCATATCAGGATCCTTGATGCACGCTCTCGCATCAAACACAGACAGATCGACGCCATTCGGCACGTGAACAATCCGCTTAGGGTCGACGCCAAGGTCGTTCACCAATCGCTTGCTAGTAAGCCTGGAGACCGAGACGATCAGATCCGGAAGCCTTGCTACGCTTCGCTCGACGATTCTACCGGCTTCGGCCATCACCCGGTTGCCGAAGTACTCGCGCCAATACCCTCCCCAGACCTCGTGAAAAGTGACGATCAACGGGGCTCCCTGCCTCTTAGAAAAGCTCCTCGCAGGATAGCAGGGGAAAAAAGGAAAGGCGCTGCAGTCCACCACATCGAATCTCCTTCTCTCCCGCCCCAGCCTCCTGAAGAGCCCCAAGGCAAACTCCAAAGCAGGTCGGACTCTCCGCCTTCCTTTCGTGTCGTACAGGCGGTCAACACAACTAGTACGGTGGACGCTGACTCCTTCTATGATCTCCTCAGCCAGCGTATTCGGAGGCCTCATAGTGAATACATGAACCTCATGATTCCTCGCTAGCCTCCTAGCGATCTCCCAGTTTCTCCTCTCAACTCCACCCTTCACGTAGGGCATGAAAAGCTCTGAGATCATCGCAATCCTTAGCAAGGCCCGGTCACTGCCAGCTCAACCGTAGATCGTTTCCCAGATTACCTACGTGAAAAGCAGGTAGATAGCGTTTGCAGCGAAAAACCCCACGTGAGGAGGCTCAGACAAAGACCGCTTCTGTACGCTTCCCAACTCTCCTCAAGGAGCTGAAGCTCGGATCCCGATCTGACACACATTCAAGCAGGACAAAGAGCTCTCGGCTCGAGGCACCACTGGAAACAAGACAAACATTTTAGAGCTGAAGGGTCAATTCAAAACCCATGAAAGCAGTCGTTCTCGCCGGAGGTTTTGGAACTAGACTCAGACCCCTCAGCTGTACGCGGCCAAAGCTCCTATTCCCAATCGCAAACAGACCACTCCTCGACTGGACACTGGAGAAGCTGGCAAAGGCGAGGGTCGAGGAGGTCATACTAGCCGTAAACTACATGGCAGATGTACTAGAGAGAAACTTCGGCTCCTCGAAGTATGGCGTGAAGCTGAGGTACTCACGAGAAACGAAGCCCTTGGGCACGGGCGGACCGATGAAGTTGGCCGAGTCCGTCCTAAGCGACGACGCCTTCCTCGCCTTGAACGGGGACATACTCTCAACCCTCGATTTCAGGAAACTGATAGAAAGCCACACGAAGTCAGGCGCCACCGCGACGATAGCCCTGTACGAGGTGGAGGACCCCAGCAGGTACGGGGTGGTTGAGCTGGACGACGAGAGCCGAGTGAGGAGGTTCGTTGAAAAGCCCAAACCCGGCGAGGCCCCAAGCAAACTTGTCAACGCAGGGGTCTACGTCCTAGAGCCGTCGGTGCTGGATCTCATCCAACGCGAAAGGAAGGTCTCGATAGAGCGAGAGGTCTTTCCGGTCCTCGCCTCTGAGGGAACCCTGCACGGCTACGTCTTCAACGACCTCTGGATCGACATCGGCAAGCCGAACGACTACATCCAAGCCAACAGACTCATGCTCGATCAGATCGCCAGCAACAGGCCCCAGATAGGCAAGAACGCAACGATCCACAACGGCTCCAGAGTAATATCACCATCCATCATAGGCGAGAACGCGACCATCGCTGACGAGGCTTGCATCGGCCCATACGCCGTTGTCGGGGATGACGTCACGGTGAGGAAAGGCGCCAAGATAGAGAACTCGGTTGTCCTCCCTTCAGCCTGGATAGACAACTTCACCTCGATAAGAAACGCGATCATCGGCGAGGGAGCCATAATAGGTCAATGGGTCAAGATCGAAAGCCAAGTTATCGTGGGCGATCACGCGGTTATCTACGACAACGTGACACTCACCCAAGAGGTCAGCGTCTGCCCAAGCAAAGAGGTTGAGGAGAGCATCCTGGAACCCAGACAGGTTATGTAGAGGAGTCGCTCCTCAATCGAATGCCGTCTAGGCCGACACAAACGAAAAGAGCGGACAGCTGAGAAAGATCACCACTGGAGATACGCGCATTGGCGCGAGTGCTATTCGGAACGAACGGGATAAGAGGGGTAGCAAACGAGGACCTAACCCCCGAGTTCGCAGCGAAAGTCGGCTTGGCTATAGGCACGTTCTTCAAAGGCGGCGAGGTCTACATAGGCAGAGACGGCAGGACCAGCGGACAGATGATCTCAAAAGCCGTGACCAGCGGCTTGAGCTCAGCTGGCTGCTCGGTTCTTGACCTCGGTCAGGCTCCATCTCCCGCGATCCAGTACGCTGTGCGCCGCTTCAGACCCAGTGGAGGAGTGATAATCACCGCCTCTCACAACCCGCCTGAGTACAACGGCATAAAAGTCTTGGGAAACGACGGAGTTGAGATAGCACGCGAAGACGAAGTAGAGATAGAGGACATCTACTTCCGAGAAAGGGGCGAGAAGGTAAGCTGGGACCGAATCAGACCCTCCGCCGAGAAGAGCGGAACCCTCGACCTCTACAGAGAAGCCATAAAGAGGCATGTAGATGTCGAGGCTATCCGCAGAGGACACCTGAAAATCGTCGTTGACCCCGGCAACGGCGTCGGCGCCCTAGTCACCCCCTACCTCGCCCGCGAGCTCGGCTGCGGCGTCGTCGCAATAAACTCTCAGCTCGACGGAAACTTCCCGGGCAGGCTTCCGGAGCCAACCCCGGACCACCTCGGTGAGTTAGCGGCTTCCGTCAGGGCTCTCGGCGCGGACCTTGGCGTAGCCCATGATGGCGACGCCGACAGGGCGATATTCGTCGACGAGAGGGGAGAGATCCAGTGGGGAGACAGAACCTTCGCCCTGGTCGAAGAGTCCTTCCTCCAGAGGAACCCTGGTGAGAAGATTGTAACCCCAGTCAGCTCCTCTAAGGTGGTCTTAGATGTGGCGGAGAGGTACCACGGGGAACTCGTGTGGACGAGGGTCGGAAGTGTAGTTGTATCCCAAACCATGAAAAGCATCGGAGCGAAGCTGGGAGGAGAGGAGAACGGCGGAATCTTCTACGGTCCACATCAACCGGTCAGGGACGGAGCGATGTCCACAGCCCTGATCTTGGAGATCATGTCCCTGACAGGAAGGAGGCTGTCAGACCTAACGTCCAACCTGCCAGCCTACAGACAGGACAAGAAGAGGGTGGAGTGCCCAAACGAACTCAAAGAAAGAACTCTCCAAAGGCTCCGAGAAACCGTGAGGGAAGGAAGGATCGAGACGACCGACGGCCTGAAAGTCTGGTATCCAGACGGCAGCTGGGTTCTTGTAAGACCCAGTGGAACCGAGCCGATATACCGCGTATTCAGCGAGGCGAAGGAGCTGGAGAGAGCTGAAGAGCTGACCGCCAGATATACGGACACGATTCGCAGAATAGTTCATGAGCTGACCTGAGAATTAACTGCCGAAGCGTGGAGATCCAAAAGATCAGGACAGGAGACCGTGTTTGCCCCAAAGCGGATGACTTTGAAGGAAATATCACTCTGTCTTCTGGTTCTAGCGTTAGCGGCAGCTGGATTGATGCTGGCGTGGAGACTGGCAACAGTCGTTGAAGACCCAGTCTTCAGGTCGCTATTCTCCGTCTCAGCGGCCTTAGCCGGGTTCGTGGTGGGCTCAGTGATATTCTGGGAGGTGGCGAAGAGGACACCGAAGAGCGACACCACCGAAGAACCGGGTACGTCTTCCACACAAGATCTAGGGGCAAAAAACGATTGGAGTTCCTCCCAATAGTACTGGTTGAGACCGCCATTGCCTTCGCGCTCACGTGGGTCGCGACCCCATGGCTCGCGCAGTACCTCAAGAGATGGCGAATAACCGGAAGAGACGTGCACAAGAAAGATAAACCTGAGAGAGCTGAGATGGGCGGGATTGCCGTCCTTGTCGGCTTCTATCCCGCCACGCTTCTAGCACTATTCCTTGCAGAGTCCTCGCGCGAGAGATTATCTGCAGCCGTACTGACGATAGTGGTCGTCTCCATAATCGGGCTCAGCGACTACCTTTTCAAGCTCAGGCAGAGCCAGAAGACCTTCATGCTAATGGTCGCTTCCCTCCCCCTTGTTTGGGAGTTCCAGCAGGTCAACACCATCCTCTTTCCTATGCTGGGAACCATAAGCTTCGGGTACTTCTACCCAATAATCTTAATACCGTTAGCGCTGACCACGGCGAGCAACTTCACTAACATGCTAGCTGGCTTCAACGGCCTGGAAGTCGGAGCCGGGGCTATCGCCCTCATCACAGTGAGCCTCTCAGCGGCTATTCTGAACCGGTTGGACGTCCTGTTGGTTACCGTGCCAATGTGCGCGGGCCTGCTAGCCTTCCTCCGATACAACTGGTATCCAGCACAAGTGTTTCCAGGGGACGTAGGCACGCTCCTAATTGGCGCCACCGTGACGACGGCAGCGGTGATGGGGAGGATGGAGGTCATCTGCATGGTCACCCTATTCCCGCACGCGATCGACT
>Ga0315280_10004857_pt1 | contig 19516 bp, 7 predicted proteins | sample YL17G06_40_MG_FD_203697 | JGI IMG/M metagenome (GOLD analysis project Ga0315280, IMG submission 203697) | Sediment microbial communities from Yellowstone Lake, YNP, Wyoming, USA - YL17G06_40 | ecosystem: Environmental > Aquatic > Freshwater > Lake > Sediment | place: USA: Wyoming | collected... | reverse complement strand
CTCGCTCAGCTGGGACTACCGCGACAGCAGGGACATCAATACGGAAAGCCAGTGGGTTTACGCCCCGCGCGACATGCGGCACCATAAAATCATCTCCTCCGACGGGGAACTGTTCGTCTTGAAGGGCATCCCGGCCCTGAACGACACCACCGGCAACAACAACATGGGCACGGCGGTTCCCAACAAGAACAACGGATACCTCGTATGTCCCGCGGGAACGGGCGAGTTCTACGCCTACGCCGGCGGGCCTGCCACCGGGGACAACGCCAACCTTGTCATCCAGAACGTGGGGACGGCGAAAGCCACCTATGACCTCTACAAGTACATCCCGGACAATACCCTGCTTCCGCTGACCGGAAACCTCCAGCACCTGACGACCTCGGTGGTGGACTCCTCCGGGCGGTGGGCGCGCATCGCCGCAAACGTCGACGTCCGGCCCGGCCTGCCCTACGCCACGCCGGACCCAAATGGGCATGTGTATGGATCCGGCTACGACGGCCTGACGAAGGACGACTTCGCGCTTTACAAGGTAGTTCTCACAGCCGGCACCCAGATACAGGTGCATTCGGGGCGGGATATCTACAGCGGCTTCTCCAGCGGGTTCGTCCTGCACTCACTAACCGGCACCTCGGGTGTCGAATTCTGGTTCCACCAGTGCCAGAGCTCGGGGACAGACGACGGCGCCGTCATCGGAGAATCGTGTTCCAGCTGGTCGCCGGTAAACCTCGACTTCTTCTGCCCCAAGAAGGGCACGGCCGTCCAGATGGTATCGGGGGACGGCTACTCCGCCCGCTACACCACGAACGCCGCGGACGAGTGCATCTCCTTCCGCAAGCTCACCAACGACCCGGACATGACCCGCCCGAACCGGAGAAACTACAAGATAACCGCCGCGGGTGGGACGATTGCCACCGGCTTCAACGTGACCTGCCAGATGAAACAGCGGCTCTATTCCGCGCCCTTCCTCAGCCAGGGGGTGTTCTACCGGATAATCGCCCCGCCCGTCGTCTTCCTCGGGCAGAGCTTCTGGATAACCATCGTCGTGGTGGAGCAGGGCGGCGACACGAAGTGCGACTACGACGGTACAACCTCGTTCACCTCCACCGACCCCGGAGCGAAGATAGAGTCCAAGGCCATGGACACATACAATTATTCCTGGAAGCCCAACGCGGGCGGAGACTGCGGCGTAAAAATATTCATGAATGTTTCCATGACCCGCCTGGGGCTTCAGACCGTCGTGGCCTGCGACACCATCGACGGCTCAATCAACGGCCTGACCACAATCATGGTGGTCGCCGCCGACGTGAAGCTGGAGAAGCGGAAAAAGCTCACCGTGGCCGCCTCCGGCGACACGGTCCAGTTCCAGATTTGCTGGAGCAACTTCTCCTCCGCGACCGCCTTCTCCTTCACCATCACCGACGCCGTCCCGATGGGAACCACCTACGTGCCGGAAATCGCGAGCACCATGCTGTGCAGCGCCAGCGCGCCGGTGCCGGGACTCACGGTGTGGTATTCCACCGCGACGACCACGACGCCGCCGGGAACCTTCACGAGCGTGCCGGGTACGGGCTCGCCGCTGGGCAATTCGCGCTGGCTGCGGTGGACAATCAAGGACGTCTACGTCAATTCAACCGGCTGTATCTGCTTTAAGGTATCGGTCAATTAGTCGAAGAATTTCAAGGAGTACATGCACTGACATGAACTTCACCCTACAACCGACCCCAAAAATGGGAAAGGGATAACCACGGGGAGCGACCGCCATCAATTCGCCAGCGACAACTGCGCGGGCGTCTGCCCGGAAGCGTGGGAGTCAATCCAGCGGGCCAACACGGGCTGGGCCTCCTCCTACGGCGAGGACGAATGGACCCGCGAGGCCAGTGATCTTCTCCGGGAATTATTCGAGAAGGACTGCGAGGTTTTCTTCGTGTTCAACGGGACAGCGGCCAATTCGCTAGCCCTGGCCTCGCTATGCCAGTCCTACCACAGCATCATCTGCGCCCGCACTGCGCACGTAGAGACCGACGAGTGCGGAGCGCCCGAATTCTTCTCCAACGGCACCAAAGTCCTCCTCGCCCCCTCGGACGACGGGAAAATATCGCCGGAGGCCGTCGAAACCATGGCGAAATGCCGCAGCGACATCCACTACCCCAAGCCTCGCGCCGTGAGCCTGACGCAATCCACCGAGCTGGGGACGACCTACGCCAAGGAGGAACTCGACCGGATCCGGGAAGCCGCGCTCCGGCATGGCCTCAGGATCCACATGGACGGAGCGAGGTTCGCGAACGCCGTGGCACACCTCAATCTTCCGCCGAAGGAGGTCACTTGGAAGGCCGGGGTGGACGTCCTGTGCTTCGGGGGCACCAAGATGGGCCTTCCCTTCGGCGAGGCGGTGATATTCTTCGACCGCCGGGACGCACACGAGTTTGACTACCGGTGCAAGCAGGCCGGCCAGCTGGCCTCCAAGATGCGCTTCGTGGCGGCCCCCTGGATAGGCATGATCAGATCGGGCGCCTGGCTCACCCATGCCGCCCACGCCAATTCGATGGCCGGTCTCCTGGAGTCGCGTGTCAGGGGCCTCCCCGGAGTAAGCGTCCTCTATCCGGTACAGGCGAACTCGGTGTTCCTGAGGCTGTCGCCTGAAATCACCTCGGGACTGCGCAAACGCGGATGGGTCTTCCACACCTTCATCGGCGAGGGGGCGCGGTTCATGTGCTCCTGGGCCACGAAGGAGGCGGACGTGGAGGAACTCGCCCGGGACATCCATGGGCTTTCCAGCCATAAACCGGCATGAACGCCGGACGGAAGACGCCGGACCGCGCCGGCATGGCGGGGCGTCTTTTCGGCGGAGTCGCCATGCTCGTGGCCGCCATACTCGCGGGACGTGCTGACGCAGCGCAGGAAACCGGCGCCGCGCCGGGAGAAGCGGGCGTGAAGCATCCCGGGGAAATCCGGCGGACGGCCAGGGAAACCCTCACGCCGGTCGAACTCAATCCCGGCGAAACCCTCCTCTTCACCCTTAAAAACGGGCAGACCCGAAGGCTCATCCTGCTGGAAACCTCCGCCAACCGGCTTCTCGCCAACACCGGGAAAACACCGCCCGGCGGCGACTTCGACGGCTGGCAGGTGGGGGGCAAGACCGTCTACTGCTTCACCGCGCTCGTCGAGGCTGACGGGCACCGGCTGGAGCTCCGGCGCTACGTGGGCGTTCAGGAAAGTTTCTATGAGCCCTGCGTAATCAACGGCATGCGGCTATGGTTCGACGCCGTGGACGACATCTTCGGCATCCTCAAGGAAGGGCACGGCAAATGCCGGCCCGGGAAAAAGGCCAGGCTCGCCGTGCAGGATGCGTCGCTGGACATCGCGCCGGAGAAAGTGGTCCCCTGGTTCAGGACGGAGCGGAACAGCCTCGACATCAGGGAATCCTACGAAGGCGACGACTGCTGGATGGGCGCCTACGGGGGGAGCGACGCCCATGGCGGACTCGACATCAACATGCCGGACGGCACCCCCCTCTACGCCCCGGTTACCGTGAACGACCAGTACCTGCTTCTCTCGGTCGCGAAGGGCGGAAGGAACAATCGCTGGGAGGGCAGGAGGCGCTGGCCCGACGGTTCGACCTGGATACTCCAGGTGGCCCACGTGACTGACGTCACGGCAAGGGAACATACTCCCCTCAAGCGGGGAGCGGCCATCGGGCGCGGGGCGGGCATGTCGGTCGGCTACGCCGAACACTCGCATTTCAACTTCTCGGTCACGGAGAACGGCGGAGAGGTTATGCTCGACCCGTGGATAGTCTTTTGGCAGGCGTTCGAGAATCGCCGGAAGTCTTCGGGGGAAATACGGGCCTCCATCAAGCCGTTCGGCCCAACCCGGACAGGCGAGGAGGCGGGGTTTCGGAGCGATGGCTCCCGCCCCGGACGGGGCGCCGGGAAGCTCCGCTGCCACTGGACCTTCGGTGACGGCGGGTTCTCCACGCAGGCAAATCCCGCGCACGTTTACACCCGTCCCGGCCTCCACCCGGTGACCCTCACCGTGGACGACGGGCGCGGACGCGCGTCCTGCACGCATCTCATCACCGTGGACGGCGAGCCGGTTCCCCGGCCCGCCCTGGTCATGGCGGCCCCGGAAGAAGTCTCTTTCCGGGCGAGGCCGCCGGGCGCGATGGACGTTTACGGAACGCCGCCCGCCGCCGCGCCGCACACCCTCCGGTTCACGACGATGTCCACGGGAGCCATCGAGATGCTTGAATACACCCGGACCGGCGGAGGCTCCCTGGCGGATTCCCCCTGGTGCCTCGGCCCGCGGAGGGTCTTCCTGGAAAACTCCGGGGGAGGAAGCCTCGCTCCCGCCTCGCCCCCGCGCATCGACTACGAGAACGGGCGCGGCTGGCTGAAAGCCGTCCTGACGAAAACACCGGAGGGGGAAGCGGTTGAAATCTCCATCGAGCCCGTTCTCCTCCCCTCCGGCCTGTACCGGGCAAAAGTGACCGTGGATGCCCCGGGGACGCTGAACTCGCCGCAGGATTTCCTGGTCGAGTTGCGCGCGGTCCCCCGCAGCCCGTTCTGGAACGCGGCCGTGGACGATGCCGACCCCGAATGCTGGGCAACCCCCTATTTCTGGATTGCACCACGGCTCCCCGTCTGGTGGTCAAAGCCCGGCCACGGCGGCAGGTGCCTCATGAGCGGCGGCCGCGCAACAGAGGGGGAATTCGTCCGCTATACGCCATTCCTGTGGGGCGGGACCTACGACGTATGGTTCGGGCACGACACCCCGTTCACCCCGGGGGATGCCTTCGACGTGCGGGTCCGCCATCGGCGCGGCATCGCCACGGTCCGGACCGAACCCGCCCGCTCACGCAAGATTGGAACCTTCGAGTTCCCCTACGGCGCGGAAGGCTGGGTGGAAATCGAGGCCGGAGGCTCAAGGGGACAGTCCGCCGCCGACACCATCGTGTTCATAAGGGTCGGCGACTGAAACCTCTCCTCCGCCGCGTCCCCCACCCCGCTCCCGCCAACTCGCCCCGCGAACGGTCCGGTATGCCGACCGGGATGAACCCATCCGTGACGCTGACATCACTGCAACGACAGGCGCTGAAAAGGTACTGCGGGGGCGGGGGATACCCGACGGGATTCGCGGGGCGGACGATGTAAATCCCCTCCTATTCACGATAAATTCAGTCCAGAAAGCCCGCCTGGAAGAGTGCTAGTATGGCGCAACAGGAGCCAGTCCGGAAGCCGGGAGGGCTGTACCGTAGCGAGGCGCGAATTGTAATGGTTATGCTTGTGGGCGGTGGATTCATGAAACGAACCTTCTCCCTGCTGGCGGCGGCGTGGTTTCTGGCAACGGCGCCGTCAATGGCACGCGCCGACGCCTGCCTCGCCGACCTCTGGGACAACGGCATCCTCGAAGGCGGCTACGTGTTCCCCAACTGGACCCGCGTATGGGCCGGGGATTTCACGGCCATGTTCTATGACGGATACGTGGGCACCGAGACAATCAGGGGACTCACCGTGGTCAATTTCGGAACCGCCGACAATTCCGATATCAAGGCCGTCTACTGGCAGGCCAAGTGCGGAGCCACCACCACCGGCCTGCAAACCCTGACCTGGGCCGGAACCTACACCGAGGACACCGGAAGCTACCCGGCCTGGACCTGGGCGGGGACCACCCCGAACTTCCAGAACTGCGCCGCGCTCTGGCCGCTGGGACCGGGCGGCATGACCGTGGACCTTTATGTGGATATAGACCCCTGCCCCACGACCGGACAGACGGTGAAGATGGGTTTCCCGGTGAACTCGATCAACAACACCACATGGTGGGGCTCCATGTACGACAACGAGGGATGCATGGCGCCATGGGGCGACGTCCGGGGCCCCTACATGACCATCCTCTATACCCTGAAACTCGCCAACATGGATAACGCCGCCCCGGGCGACGCGGTGACCTACACCATCTACTATGGCAGGCCGGGCACGGCCAACCTGAGCTCAATAGAGATAGTGGACACGCAGCCACCCTATACCCATTACGTGGCCGGCAGCGCCTCCCCGAATCCGGACACCTTTTGGGACCCCAACTTCGGGCCGCCCGTGAGGCTCAAATGGACCATCCCCGGACCCCTAACGGTTGCGGGCGGCCCCACCGGCGCGGTGACATTCGACCTCTCGGTGGACTGGGGCAACGGCAACGCGTTTGAGTCCGGCTCCGGTGACGTGGCCGCGCCCGAGGGCGTAAGGCTGAACAACGGCGCACAGGTGTTTTTCAACGGCATAGCGGGGTGCGGCGTCAAATCCGTCGTCAACCCGCCGATTACCACCGTAGTAAGACGGTACATGTTCTGGAAACTGGCGAACAACGACGCACTGTTTTCCCAGTCGCTGGGACAATCCCCCGACGAGATTACCTACGAGATATTCCTTAAGAACATGTCCCAAGCCAAGACGTGGTGGGACGTCCATGTCTGGGATTCGGTGCCGCCGGAGGTGGATTTCTTCGGCATTGACTGCGGTTTCGACGACCCGTGCACGGGGTGGACCGTGACGCCGACCGGATGCGCGCCGGCCGGGCCGGGCTGGGACGCGCCGGTGCCCGGAACCATCCTCCTGACCTGGAGACTGGACATGCCGCCCGGCCTGACGCTGACCCTGCGATGGAAGGGCAAGGTCAAGAGCACGGCCAGCGCGGGCGCCACGGCGGTGAACCGGGCATCCGTGCTCGCCTACGGGAGAACGAACATTGTTGGGGGGACGGGCCACGCGGGTCGGGCGCGCAATTTCTCGCACCAGGCCCCCATACTCCTCCCCACCACCTACATCAGTTACGTCGGGCTGGCCGGCTCCGACGACAACAAGGGCACTTGCGAAGGATATTTCATCGCCTTTTTCCCGCTCAACAGAAAGACCCAGTTCGAATTGCGGGGGATACAGTACCAGGGCGCGGGCTGGTCCACGGCGGGCGGCGTTTCCTCGTCCATCGGGTGCCTGTTGGGGGACTGCATAAGCGGGTTCGCCGGCAATGCCGGATGCTCACTGGGTTCCGGGGCGATTTCCGGCGGTGGGATCGCCGGCTGCAAGGCGGAACGGGTGCCGGCCCGGTATGATCCCGTCGCGTTGCACGGGATCTGCCCCGTCTATCCCTTCAATTTCATATACAAGCTGACCTCGAACTCTCCGGTGCTGTGGCAGGCGCTCAACTTCTCGGTGAACTGCGGCGAGGATACCGCCACCTTCTCCCCGGCAACCACCCTTACCTATGTCGGCCTCATGCACTACCTGTGGCGCCGGACTGACACCTCTGGCATCAAGGGGTCCGGCGACTCCCTCTCCCTCATCAATACGTCGCTCAACGCCTCCGGCGCTCCGATAGCCGGGCTCCAGACTTCCGTGCACATATTCAAGTTCGACTATGCTACGCTGTCATGGCAATACGTCCGTACCGCCGAAATTGACGATGAAAGCCAGTTTTTCGACATGGGAACGATGGTGGCCGATGACGGGCCGTGGCGGACGGTGTCCTCGGACGCGCAGCTTGCCGTGTACCAGGGAATGGACAACATGACGGGGCTGGGCGGCAGTTGCACCGAACCGGGCGACACGTTCTCGTCACTGATGCCGATACGCGAGACGGGAAACGTCGTTTCCCAGGTTGGCGTAGGGACGTTCTACGGGCTGGCGACGGGGATGACGCAGCCGCGCAAGGTGGTCATCGGTAACACCGGCGCGGTGGACGCGACATACCGAATATGGCACTACGTGCCATACAACACGCTGGCACTCGCCCCGATGCCGGAAAACCTCAACGGAAGTTCGGGGTTCTGGGCGCTCAAGGGGGTGCATGACGTTCCCGCGGGGCTTGCCGCCGCCGGGAACCCGCGCATCTATGACACGTACAGCCCGGCATTCAACGAATCCTCATTGTCGCTCTTCAAGGTGGAAGTGACTGCAGGGGGACCGATCCAGGTTCTGGCCGGTCACGAGGTCTATTCATGGACCACCGCCGGGGCGGTCCTGCATGCCGCCAACGGCAACCAGGTCGGGACCGAATACTGGCTCCACCATGCCCCTAGCGACGCCTCCTGCGGCGGCGGCCCGGGATTCACCAGCACCCAGGCGGTAAACGTGTTCTGCCCGAAGACCGGCATGGCCATACGGGCCACGGCTGAAAGCGGATATACGGCGACCTATACCACGACCGGCCCCGACCAGTGCGTGTCCTTCACGGCGCTGACGTCGCCCGCGGTCGGGAACAAGCGGAACTACATATTCAGAGTGCTTCCCGGCCCGTCTTCGGGGGACGTAATCGCCCAGTTCCTGTCGTGCCTGGTGCGGCCAAAGGAATACACGGCTCCGTTCCTCCGGACGGGCACCCATTACCAGATAATCGCGCCGCCCGTCGTCTTCCTGGGACAGTCCTTCTGGATAACCGTCATCGTCCTCGAGAGCATTGGGACGACCAAGACCGACTACGCCGGGACAACCTCGTTCAGCTCGACCGACCCCGGGGCAAAGATACAGGGGGCGTCCATGGACTCCTACAACTACACCTGGAACGGGTGCGGCCCGGAATGCGGCGTGAAGGTGTTCGTCAACGTGATGTTCACCCGGCTCGGCCTTCAAACCATTGTGGCCGTGGACATGCTGGACGGGTCCATCAACGGGCTGACAGCCATCCTGGTGGTCGCGGCGGACGTGAAACTGGAAAAACGGAAACGGTTGTCCATCGCCGCCTCCGGCGACACGGTCCAGTTCCAGATTTGCTGGAGCAACTTCTCCTCCGCGACCGCCTTCTCCTTCACCATCACGGACGCCGTCCCGATGGGAACCACCTACGTTCCGGAGGTGGCGAGCACCATGCTGTGCGGCTCCAGCGCGCCGGTGCCCGGCATCACGGTGTGGTACTCCACCGCGACGACCACGACGCCGCCGGGGACCTTCACGAGCGTGCCGGGGACGGGCTCGCCGCTGGGGAACACCCGCTGGCTAAGGTGGACGATCCGGGACGTCTACGTCAATTCGACCGGCTGCGTGTGCTTTAAAGTAAGTGTTAACTAACGGGGTTGCCCTGTTCGGCCTCCCGGCCGCGAGCACTTACCTTAGGATCTGCCTCTTCAACGCCGACCCGTCAACCTGGTGGTTGGGAATGCCGCCGGAAGCCATGAGTGCGGCGGCCGCACCGGCGGCCTCCCCGATGCCGGCCACAACCGGCATGATGCGTAACGAGGAGTGGGCCTCATGCGTGGAACTGATGCACCGGGAGCCGATGAGCAGGTTGTCCGTCCTCCGCGGGACCAGACAGCGGAACGGCACCTCGTAGTAATCGCCCTCCGGCACTCCCTGCATCACCGTGCCCGTCCCGGCCGGGTTATGGATGTCCACGGGGTAGCTGCTCCGGGCGATGCCATCGGGGAACTTGGCCCCCCGCAGGACATCCCCGCCGGTCAGGACATACCCGCCAATCACCCGGCGGGTTTCCCGTACGCCAATCTGGCAGGCCATCTTGATCAGGTAGGCGTCCCGGAAGCGGGGCGAGCGCCTCCGGAAAAGTCCGACCAGTTCCATCACCTGCCGGCGCCCCTCGATTTCCGCCTTTGTCAGCGCCACCGCGTCGGTGCCGGGGAGGTTGACTACCCGGGTCGTGTTGAAGTGATAGGCGTGCGGAACCAGCGTCCCGAATATCAGCACGTCCTCCCGGGGATTGGTGATTTTCCGCCTCTTCTTGGCCCTGAGATACAACGGGGTCAACTCTTCCGCCAGTTTGAAGGGGTGTTTCCGCCCCCTCACCCCCCCCACGCGAAAACACAGCGTCATGGGTTGGCACTTGCCGTCCTCCGGACGTCCCGTTTCGGTTTCCTCGCCGGCCATGAACGCCACATCCCCGTCCCCCGTGGAATCAACGAACACCTTCGCGCCGAGGACCATCTTCCCCGACTTGCCATGCGCAGTCACGGACTCCAGCCGCCTTCCCGAACGATGGATCCCGGTCAGGAGGGAATGCAGGAGAACCTCCACCCCATAGTCCGCCATCATCCGGTCCAGCACCACCTTCATGACCTCATCGTCAAAGACGCGCCGGTCCGGGGCCAGCGCGCCCGCCCGTTCCAGCCGGGCAATGAGCTCCAGAAACCTGGCAGTGGCTAGATTTTTCCCGCCGCCCTTTCTCCCGAGGCGGTAAGGCATGAAAGGGTTCACGAGTCCGGCGGTGGCCATCCCGCCGAGGAACCCGTACCGCTCGACCAGCAGGACCCGGGCACCCCGTTTCGCCGCCTCGGCCGCGGCGCATACCCCGCCCGGCCCCCCGCCCACGACCACGACGTCATACCGTTTTCCCGACATGGCCCGGCTAATCCCCCGCCGTCAGGAAGGTGACGGCGTCACCCGCCCGCCCGACGGTCCATGCCGCGGAAACGGAAAGGCGCCCGGTGGCCGGGTCGCGAACGGCTGGCGGGGATTCCATTCGCCGTCCGTTCAGGACCAATTGGACGACCTGTTGCGCCGGAACGGTTTCCAGTTCCCGGAACCGCATCAGGCGGCCGCCCAGCCAGCGGGTCACCCGAAGCGTCGTCTCCCGCAGGCGTCCACGCCGGCGGTCCGTGACTTCCCCCCAGAATGACGGGAAGAACACCGGCATGCGGAGCCGGCCGCCGCGCGTCGGCGCCCCGCGCGGGGGGGCCACCCGCAGAAAACCGCCGAGCGCATCCAGCGCCACCCCGGCCAGCGCGGGAAGGACACCCCAGGAAGCGGGATAGGCCATGTAGTACCATCCCCAGCCCGGAGTATCGTTGCGCGGCCCCTGAAAGACGAGGTTCGTGTCCCACCGCTTTCCCGCCCCTTCCGCCGCCCTGTCGTGCCGCCGCAGAACCTCCAGCCCCTCGCGCACCAGCCCCGCCGAGATGGCGGGGAACGCGAAGTAGGCCTCCGCATACGGGAGCCAGGCGAGATTGTACGATCCGGCCGGCCCGGCCTCCACGGGCGGACACAGCCATCGTTTCGTCAGGTGGCGCCGGGCAAGGCGGCACAAAACCGCCCTGGCGCGCGCCGGCGGCACGACCGGAGGAAGGCCTAGGTGGTCGGAGAACCACTGGCCCGCCAATTGGTAGAGCATCGAGGCGCTTGAGCGTCCGGAGTGCGGCCGTGGTCCGCCCCGGGAATTCCGCCACAGGGTATCGCGCCAGGTCAGGTAGTAACCTTTCCGGGCATCCCAGAGAATCCGCTCCAACCCGGCCCGGACCTTCCCCGCCCGGGCGAGATGCGCACGCGCCCCGGCCGGGCGGCCGGCCAACCGGGCCATCCGCGCGGCCGCCTCCAGCGCGGCGATGGTCAGCGTGGCTACGAACGGCGACGCGCCGAAGTTGCGGTGGCTGTCGAAGGTGGACGAACTGCGCCCCCACAGGTCCGGGATGGAATCACCGTTCTGGTCCAGCCGCCCCTGGAAATCCAGCGCGGCCCTGACGCGGGGATAGAGCCGGCGCGCCAGCGCCCGGTCACCGGTCCACGCGGCCAGACGCCACGTTTGCAGGACAAAAGCCGGCGCAAGGTCGGGCCAGTGCGCCGTCAGCCACTCCGGGTTGCCAAGTTTCCCTCCCTCCAGGTCATCCCATCCGGTGTCGTGCCGGATGGCCCCGGCGCGGTCCAGCCTTCCGCCGAACCCGCCTGTGCGAAGGCTCCAGTGCGGGGCAAACCGTTCCGGATGGTCCCTCCCCACCTGACCCCGGGCAAAGAGCGCGAGTTCGGACCGGTCCAGGCCCGGGAACGACATCGAGGTGAACACGGATGAGGCGTTGCGCTGGTCGATGGTCCCCAGGCAACCCTCCATGCAGGTCGGGGATTCGCTCACCGTGAAACGGCCGTTACGGACATACCAGGTGTTGGCAAACATCGGGAACAGGTTGTCGCACAATTTGTTCACCAGCCAACGCGGCATGGTCGAACGGTCCAGCGCCCCGTGCCATGCGCGCACCCCCGCAAGGAGCCTGTGGCGCTCCCGAAGGAACCACGCGCCCGCGTCCCACGCCCCCCTCCACCAGCGTTCGTAGGCGTGGCCGTACTCGGCGCGGGAACGCGCGGCGGTCAGCCGGGGAAACCACCAGGAGAGGGAGAAGGCGACCTCCTTCTCCCCCCCGGGCGGTACCGTCAGCGCGGCCGCCAGCCAGCCGGCGCCCGGACCGCCGCCGCCCGGACCGGTAAGTTCCCCCCGTTCCGCGAAGCCGCGCCAGAGTCCCCCGCCCTCCGTGTCCCACTGCCCCGGTTTCCAGCCCGGCGCGGCGGTGATTCGCAGTCCTGGCGCCCGCTCAACCATCAGCGCGTATTCGCCGCGGACCCTGGGGACCAGCTCCCGGTTGCGGCTCGAGAAGACCAGCCCCGCGCAACCGCCGGCGGAACGGAACGCGCAGGTCTGCCCCCGAAAATCGTTTACCGGGACGCCGGAAAAACCGCCCACCCCCACAAGGTTCGGCCAAGAAAAAGAGAGCGCCGCACGAACAGGTCGCCGGCCGGGATTGCGCAGGCGGAACACGAACCCGGCGGCGGGAACCGAGGAATCGCGGTATCCGGAACGCTCCGGCTCATCCAGACGGAACGAGGCAAAAGCGGTCAGGGAAACCCGGATACGGCCGAGCCGCGCGTAGGAGACCTCGGCAAGCGGGAAACGGCCGCGGAACCGCATGCGGGACGTTCCCGCGGCCCTCATCCCGGCGGGCGCGGTCCTCCTGAGGACCCATCCCCCTCTTCCACGCTCGTGGTAGGCCAGGAAGGCCGCCGGCATCCCGCCGACAGGGACGGCCCAGTCCGTGCGGGCATACTCGTCTGCAATCGGGACGTCCCAGTTGTTCGAAGCCGTGACGTTGCGAAAGGTTCCGTCCGGGGAAAATTCCACCTTCCCCGCCCCGATGCCGCCCAGCGGCACCCCCGAACTCACGCCGTCCTTCCCCATCAGTAATCCGCCTCACACCATATTACATGGCGACAACGAAAGCCGCGAACGCCGGACGGAGGAGTCGGGGGAAACCGAAGCGGGAAAATCCACGGTAAATATAGTGCTGGTTCCAATAAAACCAATCCAGATACCCCCGGAAACGATCTGCTACGCTCCATACAATAGGTGGGTTGGTGCCAACAGGAAGAAACCGTTGTATATTGGACACGGTATTACGTGCATGAAGTTCAGCGGGAAAATCGCTAAAGGGAACTTTTTCAGGCCAGCCTGCCTCGGAACCCTCGCCGCGACCCTGGGCGTGTTTCTTTTGACTTCCCCCACCCGGGCCGACTGTGTGCTGGATGTGTATCCGCGGCCTGAACCCGCTTTCAGCGCCTACACGACGGTCTTCCCCAATTGGGCCACCATCCCGATTTCCTCCTTTTCCATACTCTTGTGCGATGACTCCTCCTGTCCCACATGCCCTTCAGGCCCCATAACCGGCATAACGCTGGTCAACTACGGCACCGCCACCGGCGGCACGGGCGGCGACGTCGCAAACCTTTACTGCTGGCTGAGTTGCGGCTCCAAAACCTACAATTCCGGGATGCTCGCCATGACGTGGGCGGGAACCTGGGATGTGGGGGGAACCCCCTACCCGGCCTGGACCTGGGCGGGCTCCAAGGGGGGCGTGGAAGTCTGCACCAACTGCGGATGCGAGCTGGCCCTCTATGTCTACGCCGACATCAACGATTGCCCTACGGACGGGGCCACCATCCAGCTTGCGCCGAATTCCAATTCCATCCTCAATCCCACCTGGCCAGGCGGAATCTACGACTCCTGCGGGTGCTCGGCGCCGTGGTCCAGCGTGCCGGACCCCATGGCAAGGACCATCCGGTACGTGTTCAAGCAGGCGGATGCCGACTCCGTCTCGCCGGGCGACACCGTCAACTACACGGTCTACTACGGCCGGCCCGGGACGGGAAGCATCGGGCCGATTGTCATAATCGACACCCAGCCGTCCTACACCCACCTCCTGGCCGGCAGCGCGTCACCCGCCCCGGACCCGTTTTGGGACCCGAACCCCGGTCCGCCGCTCAGGCTGCGCTGGACATTCCCCGGTCCCTTCACGACCGCCGGCGGGCCGACCGGCCGGATTAATTTCAGCCTGACGGTGGACTGGGGCAACGGCGACTCCTTCGAGCCGGGTTCCGGAAATGTCGCCGCGCCGGAAGGCACCTTCCTTTTCAACAGCGCACACATGTCCTGGACAGGGGGTGGTTGCGCATCCGGCCGGGTGTCCAATATTCACGCGGCGGCGGTGCGCCGCTACCTCTTCTGGAAGGTGGCCGACAACGACCTGCTGTTCGCCCCGCGACTCGGCCAGCCGGACGACGAAATAACCTACGAACTTTTCGTCAAGAACATGTCGGACTCGAAGACCTGGTGGGACGTGCGCATCTGGGACACGGTGCCGTCCGACCTTGACGCGTGGAGCTTCGGTTTCGACGACGCCTGCGCCGGATGGACCATGACCCCGACGGGATGCGCGGCCGCCTCGCCGGGATGGGTCCCGTCGGCGCCCGGCACCACCCTCCTGACCTGGAAACTGGATATGCCGCCGGGCATGACCATGACCCTGCGCTGGAAGGCGAAAGTGAAGCCCTCGGCCCAAATGAACACCACCGCCATCAACCGGGCCTCCCTGATGGCCCTCGGCAGGACCAGAATCGTCGGCGGAACCGGGCACGCGGGAATCCCGAAAAACTTCACGCACGAGGCGCCGATTCTCCTCAGGACCACCTATACCAGCTATGTCGGCATCGAGGCCACCGACCTGGGCACCTACGGTTGCACGAAGGGCCAGACCTGGTTCCTGACCTTCTACCCGCTGAACAAGGCCACCAACTTCTCCCTTTACCGGAAGTGGTGCGGCCCCTCCGCCCCGGCCGATCCCGGCTGCGCCGCGTTCGCGGCCAACGGCGGGGTGAGCCCGGCCATCAATGTCATGGCGGGAACCTGCACCGGAGGTCCAGGAACCGACTGGGAAATGGGCTGCAAGGCCGAACGCGCCCCCGCCCGCTTCATCCCCAGCCAGTTCTCGGCCAACCAGAACCCGGCGGTCCCCTTCAATTACCTGCACAAGCTTGTTTCCAATTCCCCGCTGATATGGGAGCTCTCGGTATGCTTCGAGGGCGGGCATTCAAACACATATTCCGGCACCACGAACCTGACCTTCGCGGGCTACGCCGTCTACACCTATTCGATGGTTGACTCATACCCCCAGCTGGTCAACAACCTCTACATCGTGAACACCAGCGACACTGCACCCACCACCGTGCACATGTTCGACTGGAACCCGACGTCGCTCTCCTGGGATTACCTGACTACATCGGAACTCTACACGGGAAGCCAGTGGGCATACGTGCCGGCGGTGCAGAACCATTACCGGATAATCTCCTCCGACGCCCGCATCATCGTCCACAAGTGCTACCCGGGAGGAGGCGCGACGGGCGACGAGGGCAACCTTGGCACCATGGTCCCGAACCGCGAGAACGGCAACCTGGTAAACTCCACCACGCCCGCCACGTTCTATCTCTGGGCAGGACACCTCCCCGCGGCCAATGCCGTCATCGTCGGCAACGTCGGCGCCGCGAACGCCACCTACGACGTCTACCGCTACACTCCGTTCGATACGACCCTGACACCGCCGTCCACCAGCGTAACCTCGGACCTGGTTGGCAACGCCGGGTACTGGGTCGATATGGGGAGCGACACCGTCCAAGCGGGGCTGGCTGCGGCCGGTAACGGCCATGTATACGGCACCGCCTACGACCCGGGCCGCTTCACGGTCCGCTACCGGCTATACAAGATACGGCTGACCAGCGGAGGGCCCATTCAAATTTGCACCGGCCGCTACCTCATGCAGGCCCAATCGGGCGGCTCAATGATCCACTCCTCGGATCCGGCGGGCGCTCAGATGGGGCGTGAGTTCTGGCTGCACACCTCCGCCGAGGAGGAGGTCTGCGGGGCGGGGGCGGTTTCGGCCATCAACATCTTCTGCCCGAAGATGACCATGGTGGTGAACGAAACAACCAGCGACGGCGCCGCCGCCACCTACACGACCGGCGCCGCCGACCAGTGCGTGGCGTTCATGCGCCTGACCAATCCGGCAAGCGGGAGCAAGCGCAACTATCGCATCAACGTCCTGGCGGGCGGCAACCCCGGCGACGCCATCGCCCAGTATTTCTGCTGTTATATCGGCTCGAAGTATTACACCGCGCCGTTCCTGGCCCTGGGGGTTTTCTACAACATCATCGCCCCGCCCGTGGTCTTCCTCGGCCAGTCATTCTGGATAACCGTCGTGGTTATGGATACCGGCGGCGGGACCAGGACAAGCTACAATGGCACCACCTCGTTCACCTCGACGGATCCCGGGGGAAAGATCGAGAGTGCCAACATGGACTCCTACGACTACGGCTGGACCGGCTGTCCGGGGACCTGCGGCGTGAAGATATTCTTCAACGTTAGCATGACCCAACTGGGCCTGCAGACCATAATGGCGCAGGACACCATTGACGGATCCATCATGGGACTCACCGCAATCATGGTTGTCGCCGCCGACGTGAAGCTGGAGAAGCGGAAAAAACTCACCGTGGCCGCCTCCGGCGACACGGTCCAGTTCCAGATTTGCTGGAGCAACTTCTCCTCCGCGACCGCCTTCTCCTTCACCATCACGGACGCCGTCCCGATGGGAACCACCTACGTTCCGGAGGTGGCGAGCACCATGCTGTGCGGGGCGAGCGCGCCGGTGCCCGGCATCACGGTGTGGTACTCCACCGCGACGACCACGGTGCCGCCGGGGACCTTCACGAGCGTGCCGGGAACGGGCTCGCCGCTGGGGAACACCCGCTGGCTAAGGTGGACGATCCGGGACGTCTACGTCAATTCGACCGGCTGCGTATGCTTTAAGGTCTCAGTAAATTAGAAGTTGCCCTGTTCGGCTGGTGCGCCAACGGCGCACAATAAATTGCCATTCCAATGCCGCAGGCACTTCCTGTGCCTCGCGAGGGCGCGAAGCGTCCGAGTCGAAGGGCTTCAAGGTGAGCGTCAATTGAACGGGAAAATAGTCCAGGAAGGTAAAATGCCCCCTATTTGACCCCGAATGATTGCCGGAATGAGCGGGGAGACATGCCAACTATCTTCTTGAAGCATTTGGAAAAATGGAACTGGTCGCTGAATCCAAGTTCCTCGGATATATGGCGGTTGGTGCAGGAGCCGGAAATCATCATTCGGCATGCGCGCTCGATGGTCTTGCCTAGGCGGTATCGCTCGGGCGGAGTCCCCAGCGTCCGGACAAACAACTTTCGGAAAGTCTCATATTGATAGCCAGCTCGTCTTGCCACGTCACGCATGCCCAGATCGCCGCGGCTGGACGACTCAAGCAAGCGGCATGCGCGCAGGACGGAAGCCCGTCCCCGCCTTGATTGAGCATCGCCGGTCATGCCAAACAACATGTCGGCGAGCACTTCCTGGAGCCTGCATAACTCAATGAGCGGATGCACCGGGCCGGCGCTCCCAAGCTCGCCGATTACGGATTCAAGCCGGTTCAGCCAGTAATCAACCGGTTCAAAATGGAGCACCGGCGCATGCGGATCGAGGAATCCGGCTTTCCTCCATGCATCGAAAACAGGTCCGTTGAAAACCAGGTAGAACTCTGTCCATTTCTGGTCGTCATACGCTCCGTAGCGGTGCTGGAGCTCCGGAAACGCAATAATAAGGTCTCCGGGAACGATGGCGCGCCTCGTGCCATTGGCATCCTCGTACCAAGCCCGCCCTGCTGCCGAGTATGCGAGCCCGTAATTACCCAGAATCCTCATCGCGGAGACGCCCCGGCTGTTGTTGATGAAGCCATACTGCGAAATACCGCCGAGAGGTGTCGGATTTTCATCACGAAAGATAAAGATGTCCTTTCTGGCTTTTATCATCACGGCCTTACCAAAATATACATGCTTTCCCCCAAAAGCGCCATTCCCACGGCGTTCTAACTGTGCAAGTATGGAGTTTGCACGCCTGCTTGAGGGAATGGGAAGATGCAGGGCAAAAGGCCGAGGAGGAACCTATTGTCTGACAGAACGCGATCCATGACCCTGGCGGCGGCCCTGTTCATCGTGCCGGCCGGCAGCCCGGCCTGCCTTTTGGATGTTGCCTATGATTCGCAGTCTCCGAGCATACCCTACCTGTTCCCCAACTGGCAGAAAGCCGAGGTGGTTGATTTCGACACCGTTTGGTGCAATGGAACGGCCTGTCCCGGCGCCACTGACGCCACCATCAGGGGCATGACGATATTCAACTACGGCACCGCCGCCGCCGGGACAGACATCAAGGCGATCTACACCTGCTTCGGCTGTTACCGCTCCGCCAACGGTGCTTGTAATCCCGCGCAGACCCTGACTTACGCTGGCGTCTGGAATGTCGGCGCGGGTTCCTACCCGGCCTGGACTTGGTCCGGCTCGCTTGCCCTCAACACCGACCCCTGTAACGCCGGGGCGTCCGGTTGCGCGTGCATATACGTCCTGCGCGTCTTTATCACCGTGGGAGAATGCCCGGCGGACGGGGCGACGGTGAAGCTGGGCCCCGGTTTTAATGACGGCTTGAATCCTCTCTGGCCGGGAGGCATTTATGATGCGGTTGGTTGCGTGGGGCCCTGGAACGAAATCTCGGACCCCTCCATCCACCCAATCGTATACGCGGTCAAAGTAGGGGACCAGGACCAGGCGGCACCGGGTGACACCGTGAATTACACGATATATTACGGGCGGCCCGGGACCGGATCGCTATCCAGTATTACCGTAATAGATTCTCAGCCTCCATACACGCACCTCGTTTGGGGAAGCACTTCGCCTTCACCGGACGCGGGTTGGGATCCCAATCCGGGGCCCCCGCTGAAAATGCGGTGGACGATACCCGGCCCGCTGGGTGTGAGCGGCGGACCAACGGGAAAAGTTCTGTTCTCCCTGACCGTTGACTGGGGAAACGGAAACTTATTCGAGCCGGGTTCGGGAAACGTAGCGGCACCGGAGCAGGAAAGGCTGGGCAACCGCGCCCATGTTTTTTTCGGGGGAATCGCAGGATGCGGAACGGACCAGGTTGTGACGTCGCCCACAACGACAGCGGTCAGGCGGTTCCTTTTTTGGAAATTCGGCGACAACGACCTGCTCTTTTCCCCGACCCTGGGGCAGTCCCCCGACGAAATGATCTATTCCATCTTTGCGAAGAATGTCTCGCCGGAAAAGACATGGTGGGAGGTACGTATCTGGGACACGGTGCCGCCGGAACTCGACGTGTGGTGCCAGGACTGCGGATTCGAAGACCCCTGCGCTGGCTGGACCATGACCCCGACCGGGTGCGCGTATGCTTCTCCCGGGAAATCCATCTCGGGAGGCGTCACCCTCCTGACCTGGCGAATGGACATGCCGCCTGGCATGACCATAACCCTGCGCTGGAAAGGGCAGGTCAAGGCCACCGTGTCTCCGGGCGGCACCGCAGTGAATCGAACCGAAATACTAGAATACGGGAGGACCGGCATCGTGAGCGGAACCGGCCA
>Ga0315280_10004856_pt1 | contig 19516 bp, 14 predicted proteins | sample YL17G06_40_MG_FD_203697 | JGI IMG/M metagenome (GOLD analysis project Ga0315280, IMG submission 203697) | Sediment microbial communities from Yellowstone Lake, YNP, Wyoming, USA - YL17G06_40 | ecosystem: Environmental > Aquatic > Freshwater > Lake > Sediment | place: USA: Wyoming | collected... | reverse complement strand
TTGGCCTTCATGGGGAAGTCGGTGCGCGGCAGGTTGAGCGTGCTTTTCAGGTCGAGCGCCTTATGCATGAGTCCTCCGGGGCCGGGGAAAACACGTCATTATAGAGAAGAAACGGAGCGAGTGTCTACCAACGCGCCGCGTCGCGTGTCCTGCGAGCCCTCCCAAGGCGCTTACACAGGCCCCCGCGCTCTCCAGCCTTCAACTGTGGCGCCCCAAGTTGGGAAAGGTTGTTCCTGGATTTCAATTACAGATGTAACGCCATTACCAGGCGGCGAGGATGTGGCGGGTCAGTGCAGCCATCCAATCCTACACGGCCCACAAGCGCCAGAGTTTCAGGCCGCCGCCGCGCGAGGGCGCAGGTGGGTTTCCACAATCCGGACAATTTCCGCGGGGGGCAACGGCTTCTCCAGATAATCCACTGCCCCCAACTGCATCGCTTCCATGTAACAGTTCATATCAACGCTGCGGGTGAGGACCAGCACGGGCGTGCGACGGTCGAGCGTCATCACCCGTTCCAGAAGGAACCGTCCCTCAAAGGCACGGCTCCCTTGGCTGACCACGACGAAGTCGTAGGTTTCCCTTTCCAGGCACTCGGCACCCTGCGCGTAAGATTCGCACGCTCGCAGTTCGTACCCTTCTTCTTGGAGAACCGCGCCATAGTACTGGAGATCCCGCGCGTCCTCGTCAACCAGCAGTACACGCCTCCGGGTGAGGAACTGAGGTTGCCTCAGTACCCGGAAGCTCGCGATTCCTGGAGCCATGCGCCACCTCCACGTTCCCGCCAACTCGCCCCCCCTGCATGCGGCCGGGGGAAGCAATGGAACCGTCAGCTATGAGGACACGCCTTGCGGCCCAATGCTGCCGCTGAGCAATCGCGATCCGAGCTTTCTATTCTCTCCGCAGACCGATGAACTCCAAAAGAAGCTTCCCGAGGGTCCCCGTGCCCCGCGAACGGCCAGCACCGACAAAGGCCACCGCCAAGTCCGGCACGTAGCGCTACATTAGCACCTTAATAACCGGCTGTCAACGGTACCTCGGTACCTTCGGGATAGCCCCCTGGTTCATCCGTCCAGCGCGCCTGGCGATGCGGGAAGCCCGGCCATAAACCCTTGACCGGGCCCTCGGTTGTTGTATGCTGCCGAGTCCTTGCTTCTCTGAGACTCATCCCGTGCCTTGCAATACCCCATCACGGCCGCGCTCTGATCCTCCTTCTGCCGCTCAGGTCTCCAACGTGCGCCGTTGGTTTATCGTCGGGCTGCTTTTTGCCGCCTCGATGATCAACTATATGGACCGCGCCACGCTTTCCATGGGGCTGCCGGTAATTTCCGCCGACCTGCACCTGAGCCCCGCCGCCAAAGGGGTGCTGACCTCGGCATTTTTCTGGTCCTACGCCCTGATGCAAATTCCCATTGGCTGGTGCGCCGACCGCTTCAACCTGCGCTGGCTCTACGCCGGGATGTTTGCCATCTGGTCCGTCGCCTGCGGCTTGGCGGGCTTCGCCGGCAGCTTGGCCACACTCGTTGTGCTCCGCATCATTCTCGGCTTCGGAGAATCCGTCTACCTCCCGGGCGGGATCAAGATAGTCAGCACGCTCTTCCCGCCCAAGGATCGCGGCCTTCCCTCGGGACTGTTCGATTGCGGCACGCGCACGGGGCTGGTCCTGGACGGCATCTTAATTCCCTGGCTCATCACGACCTACGGCTGGCGCACCATGTTCTTCATTGTGGGATTCACTTGCCTGCTGTGGCTGGTTCCCTGGCTGGTCGTGATGCCAGCGCGCCTGCGCAGCGGCCCAGTTCAGGGTTCGACAGCCAAGCCCGTCACTGTCCGCCGCCTGCTGACTCTGTTCCGTAACCGCAATCTGCTGGGGATCTCCCTCGGCTTCTTTTGTTTCGATTATTTCTGGTATGTGGTGCTCTTCTGGCTGACCGATTTCCTGGTCACTGCCCACGGGCTGCCCTTGAAGGAAGCCGGTTTCTATGCGGCCGTGGCCTATTTCATTTTTGCCATCTGTGAGCCGCTAGGTGGCTGGATTGCGGACCGGCTCATCGGCCTGGGTTGGGACCAAACACGCACGCGGAAAGGCATGATCACCCTTTCCTTCCTCAGCGGCCTGCTCCTGATCCCCGCAGCACGCGTCGAGAGCGCACATGCAGCCATCGCGCTCGTCTTCGGCGCCGCGCTTGTCGGCCTCTCCACCGGGAACCTCCATGTCATCCTCCAGAGCTGCGCGCCGCCTCATGAAGTAAGCGTCTGGACGGGGGTCGAGAATTTCGCGGGAAATTTCGCCGGCGGACTGGCCCAGTTTGCCATGGGATTGACGCTCAGTCGCTGGGGATCGTATCTCCCCGGCTTCGCGTTGGCTGGCTGCATCATTGCTTGCGGCTCGCTCTCGTATCTCTTCATTGTGGGTCCCTTGCCCCCCCCCGAACAACCATCCCCTGCAGCGACCTGAGGGGACGCTTCCCGCCAGCCAGGCTGACCTGCGCTTCACCGGGAGTCGAGCTGGGGTGCTTGACACCGTCCAGGCAATACCTTACTTTGCCCACGCGGCGGACCCGGCACCCCGCTTTTAGCCTGTGGGGCAGAGCGCAGGGCACGAGCCTTATCTATTCCGCATAAGGAGCACACCATGGGGAGATTGGCAATCACGGGCGGGAAGCCGGTTCGGACGAAACCCTTCGCCTCTTGGCCGATCTACACGCAAAGAGAAAGACAAGGTCTCCTAAGAGTACTGACCAGCCGCAACTGGGGTGGCTATCCGTTTCCCAACAAGTTCGCGCACGCCTTCGCGCAGAAGTTCGCGCGTTTTCATGGGGCGAAATACGGCCTGGCGGTGGCCAACGGCACCATCGCCATTGAGATTGCGCTCAAAGCCATCGGCCTCCAGCCCGGCGAGGAAGTTATCGTCCCGGCCTACACTTGGGAGGGAACGGTGGGGCCAATCCTATTGCTGAACGCGATTCCGGTTTTCGTGGACATTGACCCCGACACCTACTGCCTGGATGCGAGGCTGATCGAAAAGGCTCTGACGCCCAAGACGCGCGCTATCCTCCCCGTCCACCTCGCCATGCGCTTCGCCGACATGGACGAAATCATGCGCCTCGCCCGCGCGCGCAACTTGGCGGTGATTGAAGATTGCGCGCACGCCCACGGAGGCAAGTGGCGCCACCAAGGCGCCGGGGCCATTGGGGACGTCGGCTGCTTCAGCTTTCAATCGAGCAAGCTGATGACCGCCGGCGAAGGCGGCGCGGTCATCACCAGTAACCTCGAGTATTACGAGCGCGCGCAATCGTATATGAATTGCGGGCGCGCCAGCGTCACCGACAAGTTCCGCCATCGTCTGATTGGCTTCAACTACCGGATTACGGAACTGCAAGCCGTCATTCTCCAGGCGCAACTCGAGCGTCTGCCACGGCAGGCCAAAGTCCGCCAGGCCAACATGTACTACTTTGAGAAGCGCCTCTGCGGCGCACCGGGCCTGGATTTCCTGAAACCTGACCCGCGCCAGACCCGCGTGGCAGCATACCAATATGTCTTCAAGTATCTGCCGGAGCGTTTCCCAGGCGTGCCGCGGGCGGCGTTCCTCGGCGCCCTACAGATGGAAGGTATTCCCTGCGACGGGCTCTTCTACGAGCCGGTTTATCGAAGCGCGTTGTTCCCGGTTGACGCCAGAGAATGGCCGGCGCTGAGCTGGGGACGGTCCGAGGCGCTTGACCTGAAGAATATGTACCATTGCCCGGTCGCCGAGCGCGCCGCCTATGAGGAAGCGGTCTGGCTGCCGCACCACATCTTCCTCGGCAGCCGGAAGGACACCGACGACATTGCCGATGCAGTCCTGAAGGTTTGCGAGAACATTGCCGAATTGCGCGGATTGAAACACCCGGCCATTGAAGTCAAGGCTATGAGCCGCGCCGAACGGCCGCGCGTGGAAAAGCGTCAGTGGTGAACAATCAACGATGAATGATGAATGCAGAACGATGAACAAAGAACACAGATTCGACCTACGTGCGCGCGCGAAGGGTTTTGCATTGGCGGTGCTTCGTCTGTATTCGTCGCTTCCGCGGACGACCGAGGCACAGATACTTGGGAAACAGGTGCTGCGGAGCGGCACGTCTGTTGGCGCGCACTACCGGGAAGCCACCCGGGCCAGGTCGAGCGCCGAATTTGTGAGCAAGATACAGGGTGGACTCCAAGAACTGGAAGAGACAGTCTACTGGCTGGAACTCTTGGTCGAAGCAGGGATCGTTGACCGCTCTCACTTGTGCGACCTGTTTCAAGAAGCAGAGGAACTGATTTCGATTTTCGTCTCCTCTGTCAAGACGGCGAGAAAATCAAGGTAGTCAGCCAGCGTTCAGTATTCATTGTTCAGCATTCATCGTTCTGCGTTCATCGTTTCCTATGCCCTGGCCTCAGCCGCTTGATCCGCTCCACTCGATGCCTCTATCGGCGCTGGCAGCCGCTGTGCCCCTGGTCGTGTTGCTGGCGCTCATGGGCGGGCTGCGCAAGTCGGGGGCTATCTCCGCCGCCTGCGGGCTCGCCGCGGCAACGCTCCTAGCCGTTCTGGTCTGGCAAATGCCCATAAAGCTCGCGGCTTTGAGTGCGGCCTACGGGCTGGTCTTTGCGCTTTGGCCCGTCATGTGGGTCGTCTTTACCGCGTTGTGGCTCTATAACCTTTCGGTTGACACCGGCAAATTCGAACTTCTGCGTCGCTGGATGGCCGAGCACGCTTCCGGCGACCGGTGCATTCAAGCGATTCTCGTGGCCTTCTGCTTCGGCGCGCTGCTTGAAGGCATGGCGGGTTTCGGAGCGCCCGTGGCGGTGACCGCCTACCTGCTGCTTGGTCTGGGCTTCAGCGCCCGCCAAGCGGTCACCGTTTCGTTGATTGCCAATACGGCGCCGGTAGCGTTTGGGAGCCTCGGCATCCCCATTGTGGCGTTAGCGGGTGTGACGGGGCTGGACCAGATGAGACTCTCGGCGATGGTTGGCCGCCAGCTTCCGTTCCTGTCGCTGATCCTTCCCGGGTACCTCGTCTGGGTGCTGGCCGGGCGAAGAGGACTCAAAGCCGCTTGGCCCGCTGCGCTGGTCGCCGGGGGAAGCTTCGCTCTCGCGCAATTCGTCACATCTAATTTCTGGGGTCCCTATGCCGCAGATATCGTGGCGGCAATCGTTTCCACGGCGTCCCTAGTCCTGTTTCTGCGCTGGCGGAAGCAGCGCGCGGCTCCGACGCGAGCGCAGGATCTCCCCCCACGCACAGAAATGAAGCTCTCAGCTTCGGAAGCACTCGCCGCCTGGACGCCGTGGGTGGCGCTCTCCGCCGTGATGATTGCCTGGTCTTACCTGAAGCTCTTTCACGTGGGACAGATTCCCCTCGCCGTTCCGCAGCTACATAACGCGGTCTTCATCACGCTTTACCAGAAGCCCTATGGCGCGATCTACTTGTTTCAACCGCTGGCCGCGGGAACGGCCGCTCTGGTAGCCACGCTCATCACATCGCTAGTTTTCCGTGTTCGCCCGCGTGATCTGCTCAACTCCGGAATCAAGACGCTCAGGCAGTTGCGCGTGGCAGGCTTGACCGTAGTGCTGATCGTTGCCCTGGCTTATCTCTATAACTACTCGGGAATGGCTTACACGTTGGGCGCCGCGCTGGCGGGGCTGGGCGGCCTGTTTCCGCTGGTCAGTGGCTTTCTGGGCTGGCTGGCTTGCTTCCTAAGCGGCAGTGACACGGCCAGCAACTTGCTGTTCGGCAACCTGCAAGTGGCCGCCGCGCACCAGATCGGCGTCAGTCCCATCTTGCTTGCCGCCACCAATTCTTCCGGCGCGGTAACCGGCAAGATGATTTCACCGCAGAACGTCGCCGTGGGCGTGACGACGGTGGGTCTGGTGGGCCAGGAAGGCCACGTGGTGCGCAGCACCTTCTGGCACAGTATCCTGCTGGCCACATTCCTGAGCGCGCTGGCGTTTGCGCAGGCCTACTGGCTGAAGTGGATGGTGCCGTAGCTGTCGTCCCGGCCTAGAGGATCCTGAAGATCAGGCCGAGGGTAAAGACCAGGTTGTTCTGAACCGGAATCTTGCCAAAATACTGCTGAGGGTTGGGCAGGGTGCTGGTCTCGATCGTCAAATCCTGCCCGGGGTTGAGCGTGCCGGTACCACCCTGCGCGATGTGGTCGCGCACGTCGAAGCGAAAGCCCAGGTGTTTGAACGGATAGATCTTCACTCCCGCACCCAGGTTAAAGGTTACAGCCCTTCCGCCAAGAATCGGTGCTGACGCTGCCAAGCCGCCGGGGAGGTAGAGGGTAAGGTTGCGTCCCCCGTTGCGGGCAAAACCGATGCCCGGAGAAATATAGAACTTCGCCTGCTTGCGCTGGATGAGGTAGAACTCCCCGCTTCCGAAGGCCACGTTCAGATTGCCAGACCGCATCAACAGCGTGCCGCCTGGCAGCGGCGCGGTCTCGGGCGTCACCGCCGTGAACGAACGGCTTTGATTGCTGTACATGTAATCCAGGTTGAAATTCAGTCCCTTCAGGAATCCGAAGCTGAAGCGAACTCCAAAGTCCCCCCGCGTGGCCGATTTATAGGCGGCGCCGATGCTGTCGCCGGTAATGCCGCCGGAATAAAGCTCAAATTCAGCGGTAAACGGCGAACGCCCGAACATCTTGAGGGGATTAATCGGCGCCGGAGGATCCGCGGCGCGGACCGGAACGCCGGCAATAACAATCAGGAGAATCAGACTCGACAGGAAGTTTGAGCGGGACACGTTTGCACCTCGCAACGGAGATTGAGCCAACCAGCTTCCCCCCCGACTTTGCGCATTCTACTTGACTGAGGCCGGGGTTTCAAGCACCAACACCAAGCGGTTCCACGACCCGCCGAGTGAGGGCGAAATCCGGCCGACCCCGCGCCAGGGAATACACGGCGCGATACAAAATTGAAATTCATTCACCTATGGATTAACCTATGCACGGGCAAGGTGGCCCAAAGCGGGGAAACTCAATTATCCCTGAACCGTGCCGGAGAGTGCGAATGGCGTCGCGCCCAACATCCACCTCGACTGAGCCGGATATTCCAGCGCGCGGCTCGACTTTGTGCGCCGTGCTGGAGAGCCTTCGCCCCGCGCAGTGGCTAAAGAACGGATTTGTCTTTGCCGCCCTGATCTTTTCCCGCAGCCTAACCGACTGGCATCGGACCGCTGTAGTAGCGCTCGCGGCCGTGGTTTTCTGCCTGGTCTCGAGCGCGGCATACGTGCTCAACGATGTCCGGGACGCTCCGGAAGATCGCCAGCACCCCAGCAAGCGGCTGCGCCCGGTGGCCTCGGGACGGTTGGGTGCCCGGGCAGCCTGGTTGGCCGCTGCTGTACTGACCTTGGTGGGGCTGGCTGGGGCTTGGTGGCTGGACTGCGAATTCTTTTTGGTGACGGCCGCCTATGTCGCGCTGACCGGCCTTTACTCGTGGTTCTTGAAGCGCGTGATGTTGCTCGACGTCTTCGTCATCGCCGCGGGGTTCATTCTTCGCGTTCTGGGCGGCGGAGTGGTCATCCATGTCGAGATTTCGTCTTGGCTGATAGTCTGCACCACCTTGCTGGCTCTCTTTCTGGCCTTGACCAAGCGCCGTCACGAGCTGGTGCTGTTGGGCGGCAATGCCTCCAACCACCGTCCCATCTTGGCGCATTACACTCCCTATTTTCTGGATCAGCTCATCGGCATCGTCACGGCGTCGACGGTCATGTCATATTCGCTCTACACTCTTTCCGACGACGTCATGCGGAAGTTTCCCGGCAAACGCCTGGAACTGACGATCCCGTTCGTCCTGTTCGGGATCTTTCGCTACCTTTACCTCGTGCACCGGACTAGCGACGCAGGAAGCCCGATTCGCCTGCTCCTCACCGACCGCGTCTTGCTGGCCGTCGTCCTGCTGTGGGCCGCGGCGGTCATATTCATCATCTACCTTTAGGCAGAGTCGTCCCATGGAACGATCTCGAGTTGCGGTGCTCAAGACCCACCCGGCGACCGTTATTGACGATTACCGGCGCCTGCTGCACCTGGCTGGCTATCAGCGGTTCCTGCCGCCCGGGCCCGAGATCGCGCTCAAGATCAATATCTCCTGGCACTTCTTCTACCCTGCCTGCTCCACCACGCCCTGGCAGTTGGACGGCGTCATCGCCACGCTGCTGGAAGACGGATATCAGCGCGAGAAGCTTTACGGATGCCATAACCGCACCGTAGTGGTCAGCGCCCGGCGCGGCGAGGTGGCCAACAAACACCGGCGGGTGGTCGTGGACAAGTACGGCCTGCGCAATATCCACCTCTACGAGAAGAGCGAGCCCTGGATTCGCTACGAGCCCAAAGCCAAGATGCTGGCGCTCGATTCCATCTACCCGGAAGGGATTCGGATTCCCCAGCGGCTGATCGGGTCCAACATCATCCACCTGCCGACCATGAAGACCCACGTGTTCACAGGCATCACGGGCGCCATGAAGAATGCCTTCGGCGGGCTGCTCTTTGAAAAGCGTCACTGGACCCACAGCGTCATCCACGAAACTTTGGTGGACCTGCTGGCGATTCAGAAGGAAATTCATCCCGGAATCTTCGCGGTGATGGACGGGACCTTTGCCGGTGATGGTCCGGGTCCGCGCTGCATGGTGCCCCACATCAAGAATTACATTCTGGCGAGCGGCGACATGGTGGCCATTGATGCGGTGGCGGCGAAGATGATGGGCTTCGACCCGCTGGCCATCAAGTTCATTCGGCTGGCGCACGAAAAGGGTCTGGGCTGCGGCGATGTCCGGGAAATCGAAATTGTCGGCGAGGACATCACCTCGGTCAACTTTCAGTTCGACGCTTCCGGCGACACCCTCGCCAGCCGCGGCCAGAAGCTAATCTACTGGGGCCCGCTCAAGCCGCTGGAGAAATTGCTGCTGCGCACGGCACTGGTCCCGTGGTCCTATGCGGCCTCCTTCCTTTATCATGACGTTTTCTGGTATCCCCTGATTGGACGCGGGAGGGTCAAGAAAATTCTCCAAACCGAGTGGGGTGGACTCTTCCAATCATACTGATCAGCCCGAATATCTCTTCGCGCTTGACCGGCCGGGCCGGTCCTTCCTGCGCGCCGTGGCCTTGGATTCCGGCCAGGAGTTTAGTTCCTCCCCCGGCGAGCCCGGACCTTGCCGTCAGAGCAGGAACTGCTCAGAAGCCTTCCCTACCATTGAGTTCGCATCGCAGTTGCCTGCGGCTCTCACCCGCGGCGCATGGTGATAAGCTGTTCGACCGTCCGTGTGGAAATGGGGAGGCTGCCAGGGTTGTCTTTTGCACGTCGGGATGCGATAGTTGGGGTTGCGGTCCCTCCTGCCGTCGGCCAACATCCGGAGGCTCTTCGTTTTTCTTCCGCTTGAGGGGGCGCACCACCCGCAGAATCGAATGAAGAATGAAACCCCACGAGTCGTCAACCCAGCGCCAGAGAATGTTCCGCCATTGCGCGCCGGGGCTGAGCTGTTTCTCATTAGCTTGCTCATTCTCTTCCTCGAGCTAGCCTGCATCCGCTGGTTTGCGGCCCACGTTATCTTCCTGACCTTCTTCACGAACACCGTGCTCCTGGCCTGTTTCCTGGGAATGTCAGTGGGCTGCCTGGCCGCCAGCCGGCGCTGGAACTTCCTCAATTGGACGCCGGCAATTCTCGCCCTCGCCATGGGCGGGGCACACCTGGTCGAACACCTGCGGGAAAGCGTGCAGAAGGTTGTCGCCGTGGGCAACCAAGCCTCGCCCCAATTGGTTTATTTCGGCACGGAATACATCACCCCGGATCCCACGGGCTTCTTCATCTCGGTTGAAGCACTGGGAGGGGTCTTTTTTCTGGCAATTGCTCTCGCGATGGTCGGCCCGGGGCAGGAACTGGGGCGAGCGTTCACCCGTGTGCCCAACCGGATCTCTGCTTACAGCTTGAATATCCTGGGCAGTCTAGTCGGCATCGTATTGTTCGCCGCCTGCTCCTGGTGGGAAGTTACGCCTTTCTGGTGGTTCACGCTGATCGCTATCGGACTGGGGTATTTCCTGTGGACCCGCCGCGCGGCACATGGCACCTTCCCCCGCTGGCCTTTGCGCCTCGCTTTGTCTGTGCCCCTGCTCGCGGTTCTGGGCTTAGCCTTCGTCACCTCTGGGCTGCATAAGTCCCAACCCAAACCTGTTGCGCACCTATGGTCACCCTACTACCGGATCGACTACGACCGCCTGCGTCGTTCCATCGCGGTGAACTTGATCAGTCACCAGGACATGGTCTCTCGCGGCAACGATGCTTCACCTTCTTACGCTTACACCTTGCCTCATATTCTGAATCGAGATGCCGGCGGCCGGGCCTTTGAAGACGTCCTCATCATCGGGGCTGGCAGTGGCAATGACGTGAGCCGGGCGTTGCAGTGGGACGCCCGGCACATTGACGCGGTGGAAATAGACCCCGTCATTCTCCGCCTGGGCCGGATTCACCATCCAGACCATCCTTACCAGGATGGGCGGGTAAGTATGCACCTGGATGATGGTCGCAACTTCCTGCGTTCGACCCACCAGCAATATGACCTGATTGTCTACGCGCTGCTCGACTCGTTGGTGCTGCACAGCAGTTATAGCAACATCCGCCTGGAGAGCTACCTGTTCACGCAGCAAGCTTTCGCCGACATTCGCCGTTGCCTGCGGCCCGGAGGGCAGTTCGTCGTCTACAACTACTTCCGTCAGGGTTGGATTGTGGCCCGCCTCTTTAAAGGACTGACGGAAACATTCGGCAGCGAGCCGCTGGTGCTGACTCTTCCCGCGCGGAAGGTTGTGGAGCCCCAATCGAGTGGAGGGTTCACAGTGCTTATCGCGGGCGACACCGCCCGCCTGCGGCGAGCCTTCGCCCGACAGCCCGAGTACTGGCTGCGCGACGGCGTGGCACCTGGCCCTGCCTCGTCCAATGGTTTCCAGCAACACCCCGGGCCGGAGGAGCAGGTCCATTGGCAGCGGTTCGAGTTGGCAAAGGTGGGCCACATCGGGGATCTCCGCCCCGCGAATGACGACTGGCCCTTCCTGTATTTGCGCCGGCCGATGATTCCCCTCCACAGCTTGCGTGGCATGGGCATCATGGGCGGTCTGGCGCTGCTGCTCCTCTTTTTCTTCCTTCCCCGGTGGTCCGGCGGAATCGGCCGCTTCAGCTTTGACCCCCGTATGTTCTTCTTGGGCGCGGGATTTATGCTGGTAGAAACCAAAGCGGTTGTTCACCTGGCCCTGCTTTTCGGCAGCACCTGGATGGTCAACTCGCTGGTGTTCTTTGCCGTCCTGGCGATGATTCTGGCGGCCAACCTCTTCGTCCTGAGATTCCGGCCCAGACACCTGGGGATTTACTACGTCGGCCTGCTGGCAGCCTTGGGACTCAACATTCTGATTCCACTTGACTTCTTCCTGGGCCTGAACCGCGCCTTACAAGTGACAGCCTCCTGTGCCCTGGTCTTCACCCCGATCCTTTTTGCCGGGGTGATCTTTGCTGTATCGTTCGGTCAAAGTGCCGAGCCCGACCGTGACTTTGGGGCTAACACTGCGGGGGCCATGCTGGGTGGGCTGGCGGAATACAGCTCCATGCTGCTGGGGTTCCAATACCTGATGCTGGTGGCGGTGGCGTTCTACGCCTTGTCCGCGGTGTTGCCTCGGCCCCCGGCCTCAGGGTATCAACTCCCGGGGTGAGTCAATGCCCGGACGATTGACCCGTTTCCTCCATGCAACCTGAAGGCCCTGCTACAACTCGCCGCTCGCTTGACCGTGCCGACCTCGTGCTTCTAACTCTTCTCGTCGCCAGCCTGGTCGCCCTGTTCTCGAAGGTGCTCTTTACCTCCGCGATGTTCTTCTATCGCGACGTGTTCAGTTACAGCTACCCGCATGCGCGCTTCATCCATGAGATCTGCCGGCAAGGGCATCTGCCCTACTGGAACCCCTATTTGAATTATGGCGAGCCGGTTCTGGCGAACCCGAACTTCCTGTTCTTCTACCCTTCCACGCTTCTCCTGGTTCTGCTTCCTCTCGATTTCGCCTACCAACTGCATTACCTCCTGCATTTCGCGTTGGCCGCGGTGGGAACATACTTGCTGGCGCGGCGCTGGGCTGAGAGCCGTTGGGCGGGCTTCCTCGCAGCCGCCGTTTTCGCCTTCAGCGGCCCAGTCCTCTCTTTGGGCAACTTTTATAACCACGTGGCGGCCGCGGCCTGGATTCCCTGGGCCTTGCTCCTGACCGACAGCGCGCTCGAAGGCCGCTCCCGACGTCCCTGGATTCTCCTCACCTTGGTTTTCGCCCTCCAGTTCCTCGCCGCCGAGCCCTTCACCTTGATGGCCACCTTCGGGCTTTCACTTGCCTACGCGTTCTTCCGCGCCGGGAGCATTCGGCGGCCACTGGCCGCAGCGAACGTACGCCTGGTCGCAAGCTTCGCCTTGGTCGGTGGTCTGATGCTGGCCCTTTCCGCCGTCCAGTTATTACCTTCGCTGGATCTTCTCAGCCATTCGCGCCGCGGAACCGAGGGGCTACCCTTCAACGAAACGACCAGTTGGTCGTTTCACCCTCTCCTTTTGCTGGAGTTTGTGATCCCCGCATTGTTCGGCTCAGCGCTCGAAGCCCCATCGCTGTGGACGCTAGTGTTGAATTGCCGAAACATGCCCTATTTCCCTTCCTTCTTTATCGGCTTCGTGCCTCTGCTCCTCGCGCTGGCGGGCTGGGCGCTGGGCCGCGACCGACGGCGCAATTTCGCTGCGGTGTCCGCATTGGCGCTCCTCGTGCTTTCCTTCGGCCGCTTCACGCCGGTTTTCGCGCTCGCCTACTTGCTGGTCCCCCCGCTCGCGCTCGTGCGCTTCCCGGTGAAATTGCTGGTTCCGGCCTTGCTGTTCGTGGCCTTGCTAGCTGGGTGGGGCTTCGACGCCCTGCGCCAAGGAAGGCATGCTTTGCATGAGCGGCGCTCCCGCATCCTGTTGCCACTCAAGTGTCTGCTGGGCTGTGTCGTTTTGGTCTGGGCGGCTTCCTGGGTGGCGCCGAAGTGGCTGGGCAGTTCCGCGGCGTGGATTCTGCTGCGCACCAACGCGATGTACGTGCGAAACCCCGCAAGCGAGCTCACCACCGCACAGGTCGTCGGCGCGGTGGAGTTCTTGGTCAGGACGCTCGAACTGCACTTGCCGGGGCTTGCGGCCTTCGGGCTGGGAGGCCTCCTGTGGGTACTGGCTCTGGAGCGCGAGACTACATGGGCACGACGCGCGGTCCCGGCCGTCGCCCTCCTGGGGCTGGTGCAGATGGTGACGGTGAACTATTCTGCCAACCCCACGGTGCCCAGGAGCTTCTACACCTACCGGCCCCCGGTTCTCGCGCACTTCCCCGAGTCCGTCCAACCGTACCGTTTTGCCTACGTCTTCCGAGAGGCAGAAACCCCTCCGGCGACACCTGACGTGCAGGGCTTCCTCAATTTCGACTCCATTCCCGAAGCCGCAGGGCTTTCGCCCTTGGCGCAGATTGCATTCCGGGACCGGCTGGTGCTGGCGCGCGGGTCGCTGCTGGAGAAGGTCGAGGGAATTTTCAATATTGACGTGGAGCGGTCGTTTCCGCCCTTCCTCTACGACTATTGGATGTTCATGATGCGCAGGCTCTCCGACCCAGCCCGGGCGGCCTGCCTGGCAGGGCGCACGAATGTGAAATATGAGATTCTCACCAAGCGGCAGGCCACCTCCGTGACCCGCGAGGTCGCCCCGATCTTCAACGGCTCTGCCGCGCCCCACTATCTCTACGAAAATCTCTGTGCAACGCCCCGAGCCTACGTTGCAGGCTCCGCCTCCTACTCAAGAGACGCCGCCGAAACTCTGACAAGGTTGGCCGAGCCGGCATTTGATGCCGAAGGAGAAGTCATCCTCGCGCGAGCGCCCGACGCCGCCCTGCCTCTTGAGAAATCAGGCGTCGCCGGGCGCGTGGAGATTATCAGCCGGGAACCGAATGCCGTCCTGCTTCAGGCCGACCTTAGCCGCCCTGGATATGTGGTCCTCCTCGACCGCTTCGATCCGAATTGGCACGCTACCCTCGATGGGCGGGAAGCGCCCATGCTGCGAGCCAACCAGCTTTTCCGGGCCGTGTACGCCGACGCGGGGCGACACGAGATTCGTTTCTACTATCGCCAACGCGGCCTGCGGGCGGGCCTGGCCCTTTCCATACTGGGTCTCATAGGCCTCATCGTCGCGTTCACTCTGGCCAAGGACGGACCACAGTTGTCCAGGAGTTCCCCCTCCTGAGCACAAACAAGAACCCCTGCAAAAAAGGAACGGCGATGTCCCGCGAAGGAAAGGCTAAGTCCTACCTGTCGAGCGCGCGGGTCGCCCTGCGCCGGTAGATCTGGAAGTTCCCGAGATCCTCGGCGGGTTCGTAAAAGTCCTGGATGAAAATGCTGAGCTCAGGATAGAGCCGCAGGAATTCTTCCGAATCGCGGGACGAATAGGCAATGTTAGGAACCGCGTCGTGGCGCGCGACAATCAGGAAACCAGGCAGTGCCTTCTCCAGGTCACGCACTAATTCGGCTCGCCAAGCCGGCGGGGACCAAGGTGACATCAAGGGGAGACTCCAGTTGAACCGCGTAGGAGGGCGCCGCCTCGTCAGGAAGTAAACTAAAGGTTCGTTTCCCCACAGAAAGAACCGCTCGCCCGGCGCGAGGTTTTCCCGCATGTAAGAAATCATTCGCATCTGGTCCGGCATGTGCGACTCGGGACGTGCCCAGGGATAGCGCGCGTAAAAGACCTCGCCTGCGCGCCACCACTCCGCCAGCCCCTGGTAATGCACCCCTAGGTTGAGGGCTTGATCCGGTAAGGGCCAGGCAACGACATTGACGAATGCTACCCACACCAGCACGCGCGCCAGGCGCCAGTGGCGCGCCAGGCAGGCACTCGCCAGAGAGCGGAAACCCTGGTAAACCTTCCAGCCCAGGTACCCCCAAATCATGGCAAAAAACGGATAGCAGGTTTCAAAGTAATAGTCGTGGAAACGAATCTGCGTCACCACCGCAAGGAGACCCAGGGCGGCAGCGAACAGGACGGGCGTAAGTTGGCCCAACTCACGTCGGCGCCAGGCCACCAGCAAGGCCGCCAGGGTCGCACCCTCGGTCCACAGTCCCAGAGCGGTCTGAATTCTGCCGGTCGCCCAAAGCCAGAAGTGCGGCGTGCGTTCCAGCGCCATCGCCGCGTAGCGCGGCAGAACCTCGAACTGCATCTCCTTGAAGGCTCCCAGCGAGTCCACCAGCCAGAAATAGCTCAACACACCCACTAGGGCAGCCACCAAGCCTGCGGCGAAGAACGCGATACGTGCCCGCCAGCGCCGCCAGGGGATGGAGAGACCGAGGCGCCTGGGCTCGGCATCAAGCCGGGAGGTATCCAGATACGGGAGGAGCGCGACAACCGGCAGCATGGCCAGCCCGTTGTATTTGGTCCAGAACGCCGCCCCGAACACCAGGCCGGCCACGAAGTAGCGCAACCTCGGCCCGCGCCCCTCGCCGGACATCAGGAAGAAGGAGGCAAAGATGAACACCATCAGAAAACTCTCGGCCTGTGCCGCCTGCCAGTAACCAGCCCAAACGTGCCAACTGGCGTTGACGATGACCGCCACGGCCGCGGCGCCCGGACCGAGATAGCGTTCGGTGAAGCGAAAGAGAAGGTAAGAAATGACCAGGAGCCAGAGGATATCGACCAGCCCCACGCACCACATGTGCGTGCCCAGCACCTTCACGATCAACGCGTAGATGTAGGCGAGGCCCGGCGACCTGTTATCCCAGAAATCTATATAAAGGTGTTTGCCTTCCAGCAGACCCTGCCCGATCACGCAGTAGGTCGCCTGGTCGCGCGCGATGGGGTAGCTGATATTGGGAAGAGAGCGAATGAGCGCGAAGACGAGCGCGGCAATGAGCCAGCCGCGCGCCCGGGTTGTGGCGGATGATGGTGACGGGATTGCTGGCCACTCAGACATGTTAAATGAAGACCACCCTCGGGATAGGGAGCGGGCCGCGCAAATCATGCCCGTCCATGCTAAGCCGTGTCGTCCGGCTCGCGCCGCGGACCTTTTCCCCAGATCCGCCAGATGCTCGGCACGTTGAACACGAAGTTCCACAGCGCCGCCGTGAGAACGCCGATGGCCGCGGCCCCGAGCAGTGGAAGCCCCAAACGCGCCACAACGAAGGTCACGCTGCCGTTCAGGACCGCTCCCGGCAGGCCCAGCCGCTCATAGCGGAAAAAACGCGCCAATACTCCCGCGCTGGGGCGCGTGCCCGCGCGGCCGGCACCAAAGGTCACGGAATTGTTCCCCAGGAAGTCGCTGATGAGGGCAAGTTGTATGGCCACCGGCAGCGCGAGCCCCAACCGCCATCGCGCATATTCAGCCGCGAGATAAACCGCGCCGAGATTCACCGCGGCGCCGAGGAGCCCCACCGCGGCGTAGCGAACCCAGGTGGCAAGTTCGCCGTTCGCCCTCCCCACGCGCGCCAGGTGCTGCAGGTACTCAATATGCTGCCGTGCACCCAGCTTCGACTCGCCGCGCGCGCGTCCCTGGAAGGTGTAAGGGATTTCCACCAGCGTGCGGTACTTTCCCTTGGCCAGGACTTCAAGCAGCGTCTTGATGCCCAAAGGCTTCAGGGGGACGCCCGCGATCACCGCGGCGCGGACGAGGAACATCCCGGAACCGAAGTCCTTGACGTCTCCGAGCGTCCAGGGAACGACGGCCGCGCCCAGACGCACGCCGGCCCAAGAGATCAAGCGCCGGACCCAGGACCAGCCGGAGGTGCCGCCCCCCGCGACGTAGCGGCTGGCCACGGCCAAGTCCGCGTTCTTTGCCCGAAGCGCGGCCACCAAAGCGCCCAGCGTCTCCGGAGGGTGCTGAAGATCGGCGTCCATGATCCCCAGCACGTCCCCGCGCGCGATTCCCCATCCGTCCACCACCGCGGTGGCCAGACCCAGCCGCCCGGGCCGCCGCAGGACGCGTACCGGCAGCTCTGAATTCAGAGCTTCGACCAGCTCCGCCGTGCCGTCACCACTCGCGTCGTCCACCACAATCAGCTCGAATTCCTCGCCCGTAGCCTGCAAGACCCCGGCGGTGCGCCGCAAGGTCTCTTGGATGACTGACGCTTCCTTGTACGTGGGGATGACGAGGGAAATCATAGAGGCCGCGAAAGATAACCCATCTTCGCCACACGCGCGGCGAACGGGGACAGCCCGAAGTTATCATGCACCCTATGCCCAGTCAATTCGCCCGGCGCCGTAGCGCAGCTCCTCTGGCTGTAGCGGCGACCCCGACGAGTCGGGGCAGGCCGTCCTCGTCGTCGGATTGTTGCGACCTGTAGCGGCGGCGTCCCCGCCGCCGAGGGTTTGCTTTCAACGGGTTCGGCGATGAGACATCGCCGCTACAACTGTAAACGCGACGTTTTGAGACAGACTCCAGAGGTCCGCCGTCAGCTTTCAGCCTTCAGCCTTAGCTCCCCCGCCGAGCGGCAGCGACGCGGGTTCCAATTCACCCTTCACAATTCACCATTCAGCATTCATCAATCGCCAATCATCAATTCCCTCGCCCCCGTTCCCTGTAACCTGTCCCCTGTTCCCTAACTTCCCCCTTGCCTTTCCCTCCCAGTAGTTGTATAAGGAACACTAGCGCAGCGGTTATGGACACGGGCCGCGAGTCACGATTGTTTGAGTGACCGCGAGTGGCGCTTTCGGGCAACACACTCCCGGCACACATCGCAAAGAGCGGGGCGGATGCGCACCCCGCCGCTGAAAGGATGCTGAAATGAACGCAGAGCGTTTGCACGCGATTGTGGTTGCCCTTAAGAAGGAGATAACCCAAGGGCGCACCTCCAGCAACATGCAAAACATGGTGGGTGCCCTACAGGCTGTGGTGAACCAGTCAAATGCAGCGACCCAACAAAACCTAGCTAGTTCCCTGGGTGCTTTGTATGCCGCTGTCAGTGACACGGACTCTGACAAATTCAGCCCAACATGGCGACAGATTTTGCGTGAGATCGGAGGCGATTGTTTCTTTGGGAAGGCCCTAAAGGAACACATAGAAACCGTTCTTGCCAAGAATCAGATCACACCGGCAGTCGCACTACGGGAACTGCTGCAGACTCTCGAAAAGCTTCAGCGGTTTGAGGGTGCCCTGAACAGCGCCGCCTCTGCTTTTCAGCAATTCGGGATAGGGGACGAAAAACTCCGACCTGGGGAATGCGAAGTAGGTGTTCTGATTCCCCGCCAAGCCGTCAAGAACCAGCTTCTCGATTTCTCTGAGGAGCTCAAGGAGTTGGGGTTCATCCTGAATACATTTTCAGAGGTTGCGACGGGAAAGCCAGACCAATTAGAAATCAGAACGCTCTCCTCCAGTGACCTTTTGGTCTACCTGCAGGCGTCCGCCCCATATGCAGCCTGCCTCGCGGTGGCAATTGAACGCATAGTCGCCCTATATAAGCAGCTTCTGGAGATCAGAAAACTTCACCAAGAAATAAGAAAACAAGGCGTCCCCGAAAAGGAAACAACGGGGATCGAGAAATACGCAAACGAATTAATGCAAAAGGGGATACAGAATGCTTCTGAGGAAATCGTCAATGAGTATTACCAGCAGGCCGAAAAGGGCAGAAAGAATGAGCTGACCATTGCCGTAAGGCTAGCTATGAGCAAGATCGCAAATAGAATTGACCATGGTTTCAATCTGGAAGTTCGTGTCGAGCCGCTTGCAAAGGACGACACGGAATCTCAGAACGAGCAACTCCAGAAGGCTGTGGCCGCCATTCAGTCTGCAACTGCGAACATGCAGTTTCTGAAACTCGAGGGAGAACCCCTCCTCAAGCTGCCCGAAAACACGGATAGGCCTAAGAAAAAGGAATAAAAGGAACGGAAGGGTAGCGCAGAGTTGGTGTCTAACTCTGCGCCTTTGAACGTTGGGGAATGAAAAGCCGCAGCCTTTAAGAACAAGGCTGCGCTACCTGCTACCATCTCGCCGGCTGGCGCAGACCTTAGTTTGTAGGTCTGCGCGCCGCAGGCGCAATTGACGCAAACATCGCAGACCCAAAGGAGTCTGTCTCAAAACGTCGCGTTTACAACTGTAGCGGCGATGTCTCATCGCCGAACCCGTTGAAAGCAAAACCTCGGCGGCGAGGACGCCGCCGCTACAGCACCGGTTGTGAGACAGCCTGCAAAGGGTCTGCGTCATCCTGCGGAGTTGACTTCCCTCCTTTGGCCACTTATGCTCACACCGTCGCGAAGACGTCCGCGGCGGATTGAGTGGACAATCAGCCATGTGCGACCAGCACAACTTTTTCTTCGAGTTCGACAAAGCATTTACCACTCAACTCATCCAGAAGTTCGAAGCAAGTCCCGCACACCCCCTGACAGAGGAGTGGTTCTGTCAACCTGATTTGGCCCACTTTGATGCTTTGATTTGGCCCACCCCAAGTTGTTGATTTCAGGCTTTCCTGGTTTTGCCTGGTCTTTTGGCCTTTGTCAGTATCCTGGTTTTTTGTC
>Ga0315280_10004855_pt1 | contig 19516 bp, 21 predicted proteins | sample YL17G06_40_MG_FD_203697 | JGI IMG/M metagenome (GOLD analysis project Ga0315280, IMG submission 203697) | Sediment microbial communities from Yellowstone Lake, YNP, Wyoming, USA - YL17G06_40 | ecosystem: Environmental > Aquatic > Freshwater > Lake > Sediment | place: USA: Wyoming | collected... | reverse complement strand
TAAGAAGGAATAGATTCGCATGGAGATTCCTGGGAGTCCATAGAAGTTTAAAGTCGAAACGTGGAGTGAAGAATCAGCATAAACAAACACAGCAAACTTTTACATGAAAATAATAGAACGCACGTAGTAACGTTCAAGCGGGCTTCCCATGGTTAGATTTATGAATACGGACAACATATCTTGTTTCCCTCCACCTTCGAACCTTCAGTCTGAAGGGTACACCTATGGACAAAGTTGGCGCCATCTTTGAGCCGAAATCGGCTGTTCTGATAGGCTCTAGCAAGATTCGGGAAAAGGTCGGGATGGCTTCACCGCAGCTCTTCGGCAACGTTACGTACAACATGAAGAGGTTCTACCGCAAGAAAGCCTATGTCGTAGACATCGACGGCCGAGCTGGCTACAAGAACCTGGTCAAGCTGCCAGAAGTACCTGACCTTGCAGTCATCATGCTTCCACCCGAACTTTCGGTCGCCCAAGCCGTGGAGTGCGCCAAGGTGGGTGTCAAAGCCCTTGTCATGATCACGGGTGGCTACAAAGAAAATCAGCGCGCCAGTCTTCTAAGAGTCAAGGAGAAGTATGGCACCAGAATCCTCGGCCCAAACACGATTATGGGTGCACTGAACACTGCCAACGGATTGAACACGACCTTTGAAATGGACCTCATGCCCGAAAAAGGTAACATCGCAGTCATATCCCAGAGCGGCGGGGTCGGCGCCTGCCTGCTCGACTGGGCATGCTTCTTCAACGTCGGAATCAGCAAGTTTGCTTTTGTAGGCGACAAGGTTGACGTGAATGACGTTGATTTGTTGCGGTATCTCGGAAAGGACAGGAAAACGAAGGTGATATGTCTCTACATGGAAGGGGTCAAGAACGGCAGAGAGTTCATTGACGAGGCGAGAAGGATCGTAAAGCGGAAGCCCATTTTGGTTCTCAAAGGGGGAGTTACCCGCGAGTCGGCGCAGAGGGCAAAATCGCACACGGCTTCAATAGCTGGGTCAAACGAGGTTTTTGATGCGGCTTTCAAGAAAGCAGGTGTAATCAGGGTGGAAAACATCGAGGAACTGATGGACATGGCTATCGCGCTGTCTAAACAGCCACCGATGCTCGGAGACAATGTGGCAATCGTGAGTAACGTTGGAGGGCCGGCCATACTGGCGGCGGATGCAGTTGAAAGGAACGGTCTGAAGCTTGCAGGCTTGTCTTCTGGGACAAAGAAGGAAATCGAGCGTCAATATCCGGGGGTGGACGCCAGCAATCCTATAGACTTGATTGCTGATGCAAAGGCTGACAGATACAAGAAGGTGCTTGAGCTTATACTTGCGGACAAGAACGTGGACGGCGTGCTAGTGATCAACATGCTCAAATCTACGTTCTTTGAACCGAGGGACTCAAGGGTAATTCCAAGAATAGCATCAAGGTTTCCTCGCAAACCGGTTGTGGATGTTCCAGCTGGCGGAGAGGATTTCGCAAAAGTGTATGAGGTGCTGGGTCGATCAAGTGTTCCGCTGTATAATCTGCCCGAGAAAGCGGCGAGGGCACTGCGAGTGTTGAGAGCTTACGCAATGATTCGTGAAAGAAACGATTAGGTCTCATTGTTGACGCGATTTCTTTGGGTGAAGTTGGAAGCATCAAATATATCTCGTAGAGATCTAGATTGTACTTGAGATCATAGTCCTCGTTTAGGGTGAAAAGTTGGTTCAGGGCACATTGCACCCAGATCCGAAACTGACTGAAGAAGTTCTCGACTTTTGCAGACATGTCGCAGGCTCTTCCCGTGTTGTTGCAGGTTGTGTACGAAGCGATTACGCTTCACCATTGCCCACGACGAAAACGGTTCTTCAGGTGCTAGTCATTCTTCGCGATTTTCAGCCGAGGCTGATGAATTACGTCAAGGTTCTGGGTGCAAGCTACGTCACCGTTTCAGCAGTTGACAAGTGGGTTTTTGAAAGAGACGTAGACAAGGGATTGCTGGGCGAAGCTTTGGCCGGTGCACTCACCTTCCCATACGCGGCCTTAGTGAATGAGCCGTACTTGCACTTGCAAGAGGTGAAGTTGAAGAAACGCTTGGTTACCGAACTTTTACAGAGTCTGGTTATGGATTTCCCAGAACTCTCGTACGAATTGCACATTAAACCAGAGTATTTCATGTATGAAACCATGTTGATGAGAGGCCGACTTTTTCCACCGACGATGTACGCCTTAACGAGTCTCCTAGGAAAAAAGGAAGGTGAAATGGGTGTGGAGTGCTCTCTTCACGGTTTTGTCGAAGCATTGAAGCAGCTTGAAGAAGACGGCATAGTTTATCACTCGAAAGGTTACCTGAGAATTTCAAAGAAGTTTGTCGATGATTCGCGAAGTCGCAGGGCACGTTTTACCGACCTTTTCAAGACAGGCCAAAGAGCTTTATTTACATCCTTGCTCAGTCTCTTCCCGCAGATTATGAACGCGCTTTCACAGAACAGGGAGCTTTTCTCTGGCATTCAGAGGGCTTTTGGTGAGGATTCAAGGATTTGGCAGAGGTTCGAGGATCCTGAGAACTACGTTTATGTTCCGACGGCAACCGGTTTAGTGCCGCTCGCGAGCAGGTTAGACATCGAAGTTGTTGCCAGAAAGGTGTTTTCGGCGGATGCGAATGCTGAAGTCAAGGTTGAGAACATGGGCGGCATCTTGAACGATGTTTATCTGGTAAAGACGTTTGCTGGAGGTAAGCCTAGGAAAGCAGTCGTCAAGCGATTCAGGGACTGGTCGAATTTCAAATGGTTTCCTCTCACGTTGTGGTCTGTTGGAACGCGAACCTTTGCGGTTTCAGGCAGCTCAAGACTCGAAAGGGAGTGCGCTATCAGTCGATTGTTAGATTCAAACGGTTTTGCTGTCCCTAAAGTTTTGCACGTGAGTCCTGGCGACCGGTTGATAGTTATGGAGTATTTCGAAGGAGAGGATATTGGAAGGGTCGTGAAGCAAGTTGCGAGTTCGAAGAATTCTGATGAGATTGCGAAAGATCTAGATGTGGTCGCAAGAGTTGGGAAAACGCTTGCTGGTGTGCATGCGCTGGGTATTGCTTTGGGGGACACGAAGCCTGAGAATATCCTCATCGGAAAGGAAGGTCAAATATGTCTGATGGATTTTGAGCAGGCAAGTCGAAACGGAGACGCGGTTTGGGACCTTGCTGAATTTCTCTACTATTCAGGACATAACATTTCTCCGTTCGTTGAAGCTAGAAGGCTGGAGAAGTTCGCTGAGACTTTTATCAGGGGATATTTGGAAGGCGGCGGAAGCGTTGCTACTGTCAAGAAAGCTGGCAGCCCAAAGTACACGAAGGTTTTCAGCGTGTTCACTTTTCCGCACATAATGTTTATTCTCTCAAGCGTCTGCAGGAAAGCAGACAAGCTGAAGGCTTAGGCATGGTCAAACGTGAAACGACTTTAGCCTTTTACGGTGGAGTGAACGAGATCGGCGGGAACAAGATTCTGGTCAAGGATGGAGACACCAGGATTTTCTTCGACTTCGGCATGTCGTTTAGCATGAAAAAACTGTTCTATTCACCACCTTATTTGTCTCCCAAGAGCGAAAGAAGCTTGCAGGAATTTGGAATTCTGCCCAAACTTGATGGAGTCTACAGGTTCGATGAGAAGGCTCCGGAAGTGGATGCCGTCTTCGTGTCTCACGCACACTTAGATCACTCCGCTTACCTCTCCTTTATCAAACGTGAGATCCCAGTTTACTGCGGCGAGACAACAAGGATCATCCTGCAAGCGCTGAGCAAGATGCGCCGAGCGGATTTGGAGTTTAACATCGAGGGGTTGAACTTCAGACCCTTCAGGACTGGCGACAAGATCCATGTTGGAAACGTGGAGGTCGAGCCGGTTCACGTCGATCATTCTGTTCCAGGCGCCTATGGTTTCGTTGTTCACACGTCAAGTGGTGCGATAGTTTACACAGGAGATTTCAGGCATCATGGCGCGAAACGTGAGATGACTGATGATTTTGCTCGGAAAGCAAGTGAAGCGGACCCTGTGGCGGTTGTCACAGAAGCGACGAACATGACCAGTGCACACGTGTCTTCGGAGGATGAAGTTGAAAACAAGCTGAACGACATCGTCGAAGAGGCAGATGGGATTGTGCTTGCAGAGTTTGCTTATGGAGATGTGGACCGTTTCAACAGTTTCTTCCGAGTTGCCAAGAACAACGGGCGTTGTCTTGCGATCTCACTTAGGCAAGCATGCTTGTTGAACGCTCTCCGTGCTGACAGGGGCCTGAGCCTTCCAGACTTGAACGATGAGAGCCTGTTGATTTTTCGAAAATCGAAGGTCACAAGCTACGCTTGGGAAAAGCAGATCCTGGAGCGGTACAGTGGCAAGGTGAAGAGTGCCTTCGATCTTTCGAAGCAGCAGTGTAAGGTTGTCTTGGCACTGTCATTCTATGATTTGGAGGAGTTGGTTGAGCTGCGACCAGAGGCCGGGAGCTGTTATGTTTTGTCTGCATCGGAACCGTTTAATGAGGAGATGGAGATTGATTTTGAGAGGCTTGTCAATTGGCTTGGGCATTATGGTCTGCCACAGTATCACGTTCACGTTTCGGGTCACATCATGCCGTTGCAGCTGAAATCCATTCTTAAGGAGGTTGACGCGGTGAAGGTTTTCCCCATTCATACGGAGAACGCTGAGCTGTTCGGCAAGTTCACGCGAGACCTTAGGGGTGAAGTGGTGCTGCCTGAGAAGGGAAGGGAGTACAAGGTTTAGACCCGTGGAAATCCATCAGCATGCCATGAGTCTTGAAGGCTTGTGGTCAGCATTTATATAAGGAGCGAATGTTTTATTCTGACACGTAGACAGTAGGCAAGGGGAAGTTTGGATGCCAACGGCTTTCGTCTTGATCAACACGGAGCTAGGGTCTGAAACGGATGTTTTGAAGGATTTGAAGAAGGTCGAGGGTGTAGATGAGGTCTTTGCTGTCTACGGGACCTATGACATAGTTGCGAAGGTGAAGGCGGCAACTATGGACAGGCTCAAGGAGATTGTGACCGTTCGCATCAGAAAGGTGAACAACGTCAGGGCCACGCTCACGTTAATGTCTTCAGAGGATGCGAAGTAGCAGTCAAACGCCTCTTTTTATGGTCTTTTTGAAGGATGAAGGTTAGCAAAATGCGGTTCTCTCAGCGTGGGCGCTGTGCCATGCGCCGCGGGCCCACTAGCACATGGACGCCTCTCACCTAGGTTTTTTCCATGGCAAGATTTTCTAACGAGTTTCGTCTAGGAGCTTGGACTGACACTTGAGCAGGTTGGATATTGTGATCGGGCATTGAGCTGAGTAGTGGCATTAGGCGCGCAAAACCAATATTTAGGGTTTACAGAAAGACAGGATCGGTGAAAAGGATGTTTTCTCATTCAAGTTGGTAAGGTTTGAATTGCCATGCTTCTTCCTGTTGGTAAAGATCTCTGAGTATCCCATTGGCTTGTTCTCTGTCAATTGACAATAACAGTTTTGCGAGGTGCTTGCAGAGTTTTTTTGTTGACGAGACTCGTTCCCAGTCTGCCCAGTCATGAAGGATGATCTTTTCTCTTGCGTCTATTACTATGTGATATTCTCTCAATCTCGCTTCAAGCCTTTCACTTACCTGCTTGGTAGCGCGCGCGTTATGGGGTCCGCGATGGGCGGCAGGAGGGGCGGGGCAGGTTTAGCGGGGCCTCTTCTTGCGGGAGCAGTGCTGGGCACCATGATGGGTCCCGGTCAAGCCAGTGCGAGGAAGACCTACGAGATGGACAACAACTACAATTTCCCGATAGTGGCGCTCAAGGCCCTTACCGAGCACCAACCCAGAAATTACCAGTTCAGCCTCGATGACAGGGCACTCTTCGATGTCTCGAAGGTCCCAAAGGGCATAAAGATCCTGAACGGTGATGTTGGACAAGAAGCGGCCAACTATCAGGCGAAGACGCTCGTCGACCAGTTGCAGTCCGAGAAGGCGCATGCACAGTACCACATGATCCAGCAGCTACACACGGATGTGGATGTCGCGGATGCAGAGCTGCTCTATGCGCCGATATGGTTTGCCCAGTACGACCACAAGGGGAACAAGATAGTCTTAGTAATCGATGGCAACTCAGGCGCCGTGATTAACAGCATTGGTCTTTGAAGACCAGGAGAGATTTCTGTTCCATCCGCTGTCTTGATAGTATATATTTAGCCTCTAACAAGGCCGGCCCTAGTGCGGGCTACAATGTGCGATATTCTGAAGCTACTCAAATATAGAGAGAAGAAGACCGAATGCGCATCTTTGAAAAACCTAATAGGTAACAACAAATACTTTGGGCAGGGATATCAAATGCCAAAATCTTCTAACTGCGGACGAGAAATCGGAGAGGGAGACAACTTGAGCAAATACTCCGGAACGAAGCTAAGCGGATTAACTGAAAACCAGGCTAAGGCTGGATCCTCTGCGGAGGATGAGGTCGAGAAGACCGTGGTCAGGAGGCTCGATGGGATAAAGAATAGAGACGAAGGCGCAGTTAGAGGGGTCCTTGATGAACACTACAGCAAATTTGATGACTGGCCTCCTTTTAGAAGACAGGAGACTGCAGAAGCTCTAGAGAATGAGTTCGGGGCGTTCAAGGTTCTCTCCAACTATAGTTACGAGTTGAAGAATTTTGAAGTAAACGTTCTTGGAGACATCGCTGTTGCCACTTTTGGCATACATTATCAGGGAGTGATCAGAAACAGACCATTTGAGGTGAATTCGCGTGTTACCTGTGTCCTCAAGAAGCAAGATTCAGGATGGAAAGTCGTTCACGAGCACTTCTCTAGGTTCCCGGAAGAGACGGGGCAACAACTCGGCGCGTCTCCCTCGCCTCAACCGACGCCATCCCCATCGCCTACATCGCATCCGTCAGGAGCGGATAAGACAAGAACTTATGCCATTCTAGGACTTATTAGTGCCGCTATTGGTTTGCTTTTCTTTGCTGAGATATTTGATTCTGTGGCGATAGTTCTCGGAGCCTACGTATGGAGAAGAAAACAGGGAAACCTTGGACTCATCGTTTTGATTATCGGAATCATATGCATGATTGTGGGAATAGAAGTTATACCATATCTCCTCCCATCGTAGACTTAGCGCGCTGGGCGAAGAACCATTAACTGGAAACTTGTGGGTGGTGATTATGGAAAGGAATAATAGTATTTTTCAACCAAGTTTGAGGGAAGGCTAGGTCGGGGTATGAAGTTTTCTTTCATTGCTGCTGGCCCGAACGCAGATTTGGATGAACGTGAGGGGAAGAAGTCTGTCGGCGCGTGGCCTCCTCTGGGCATCTTGTATTTGGCTGCTGTCTTGGAAGAGAGAGGCGTTGAGGTTTCTGTTCTGGATCAGGCAGCAGAAGGTTTTACGCTGAAGGAAACAATTAGCTGGGTAAAGGCTGAGGATCCTGACATTCTTGGTTTTTCGACTTTTGCAAGCTCAGGTCGCACGGCAGCGGTGATAAGCGGCGAGGTTAAGAAGGAGAATCCGAACGTTGTTGTAGTGTTCGGGAATTATTACGCTACGTTCAATCCCGAAAGAATTCTGAGGAAATATCCTTCAGTTGACATCATCGTGCGAGGAGAAGCAGAACGTACAGTCATCGATTTAGTAGATTGGTTCGAGAACAGACGCAGGCTTAAAGAAGTTCTTGGAATCAGTTTCAGGAACGGAAGTGCAGCCGTTTCGACGGCTGATAGGCCTTTGATAGAGAACTTGGATTGTCTTCCTTTTCCCGACCGTGCCTTAGTTAGTGAGGACTATCACTCTGTGATTGCAGGAGCAAATGTTGCCCCAAGAAAGTTCACAAGCATCGTTTCTTCCCGCGGTTGCTTTTACCGATGCCGGTTTTGTTCTTGTGCGCAGTTTGCTCGTAACAGATGGAGATCTAGATCCGTGAAGAGCACTTTAGAAGAACTGTGTTTTCTTGCGTCCGAAGGATATAGACAGTTCATCTTTGTTGACGACAATTTCACCGCTAACCCAAAGAATGTGATCAAGCTTTGCAGAGGGATAAGAAAAGAAAAGCTGGATGTCGAATGGATCTGTGAGGGAAGAGTGGGTAACGCTTCCTACCAGATGTTCTGGGAGATTGCGAGAGCGGGGTGTAAAATCTTGTACTTTGGCATCGAGAGCGCTAATCAAAGAATTCTGGATTACTACAACAAGCGGATAACGCCTGAACAATCTAAGACCGCGGTGAGAACGGCCAGAAAGGCGGGAGCAGACGTGATAGTCGGGTCTTTCATAGTGGGCGCGCCTGACGAGACCAGAGAGGAAATTCAGAACACGATCGAGTTTGCTAACAGAATTCCGATAGACCTGCCACAGTTCAACATATTGGGCGTTTTTCCTGGAACAGACATTTGGAACGAACTCGAAACCGGGGGGTTTCTAAGGGACGGAGATCATTGGGAGACAGGCATCGCAGTCTCAGAAATATGCCCGACTGCAGTCCCTTACAAGGAAATACGGCAAATGGTGCATGAGGGTTTCTACCGCTTTGTCAAGAGGCCAAGCTTCATATCAAAACAGATCGCGAGGCTAATCAGGAGTCCTTACCGCGTCAGAACTCTGATAAACAATCTTGAACACATGGGCAGTATTAGAGAAGGCATCCGCAGCGTTACTTGACGCCATGGACTTACTCGCGCGTCAAGAGGGCTGCCACTCCTCTTTGAAGAAAATCTCTGAAAGCTCTCTTCTCCGTCTAGGAGCAGGCTTTTCGTCTGGCATTCCTATTGGCAACAGTGCGACGACTTTCATCTTTGCGGGAATCTTTAGCAGACTCTTCACCGCGTCCTCGTCAAATGCACCTATCCAGCAAGTGCCGTAACCCAGAGCTGTGGCCGCCAAAACCACGTGTTCCAACGCTATCATTGTGTCCTTTTCGTGCCATCTCGCAGACTTTTCAGGATCACCGATTGCCACGACAATCGCCCCGGCGTCGCCTATGAACGTCTGATCATTCGCCGCTTTTGCCAGAGCCTTCCTGCGTTCCCTGTCTTCAACTACTACGAAGCGCCAGGGTTGGCGATTGGCTGCAGACGGTGCCAGGCGGGCGGCCTCGAGAATGGTCTCCAGCTTTTCGTCAGGAATTGGTTCCGGCCTGTATTTTCTGATGCTCCTTCGAGTCCTTATGGCTTCAAGAACATCCATCTTGATTTCCCACCCTAAAACTCACTCTCTTGCACACAGCTTATTATTCCTAGTGGCGCACAGGGCGCGCCGGTTCAAACATGAACAGATTGAAAGTTACATTCTAAGGGGGTTCATTCAGGAGATGGTTCCAAACTCTTAGTGTCGATATTGAGAGCGGATTATTAGGGTTTGTAGTGTGCAAGGATTCACAACGTATTAATTAAAGTATCAACTCTTGCTATTTACGATAACGATGTCCAACACGGCAAAGCAGGACCGACGCAAGCAAGCCCTTTTTCACACGTTGGGCCTAAGTTGCCTAGGCGGAGCGATATTCCTGCAGATATTAGTCTTTACAGACATACTGACCCATGGATACTTCATGGCTGTGGAAAGCAACCAGGCTATTTTGGCTTTTGAAATACTGTTGACTGCTTTTTCTTCCATATACTTCATGTACATTTACCAACGCTTTATCCGCTCAATGAGATAGTCCCTCCTAGACGCGCGCTATTTCTCTACACGTTACGGAAACATCCGGACGATGATAGAAAATGTTAAATAAACTTTCCATAGAACTCGCTGAGTAACTGTTCTTCAAGGGTGAAACGATGAGAGGTTTAAGGAATTTGATGTTAGTGGTCAGCATTCTTGCCCTAGTATTTGCGTTGACGGGCACAGCGAAAGCGCGGGTCCTAAAAGATGATATGACAACATTTTTCGATTCAGAAATTCCTCAAATCAAGATCCAAGTCAACGCAACGGCGCAGACTCTACCAACCAAGAACATGACAGTCATCGTTAATTTGGAAACACAAGCTAACGTCAGCGTCGAATATTTCAACTTGGAAGTATCTGGCTTCCTGAACGGAACAGTCAAACTTTCGATGGCGAACATTACCGACGACAACTTTCGCCTAAACAACACGTCAAAGGAGTACAACCGCACTTTCCCTGTACCCGAGTGGGTTTGGGGTGTGACTTACGGAGAAATTAAGCTGACGTACAACGTCACCGTACTAGGCATGGTTTCGACGTTTCCGAACGTCATCAATGGTTTCCCGATGACGCAAGTTGAGAACACTTTTCTGGAAGGGCTTGAGACACAAAACACCATCCTACAAGACCAAATTAAGAGCTTGAATGACAGTTTCCAACAGCTAACTAACCTATATCAGAACCTCAGCAGCACTTTTGAGCAGCTTAACCAGACCTATGTAGAGCTTTACCAAAACTACACTTCTGTCAAAGGAAGTCTCGGCGATCTTGATAACACCCGTCGGGTGACAACGGTTCTTGCCGTAACAACCATCATCTTCTTGGTTTCAACGATCTATCTAGTGATCCGCAGACCAAAAGAGTCATGGTAGAGCAAGGGGCTGCTACTGAATCTTCAGGGAAAACGTTGAAAGCGCCCTCGAAAGGTAGGCGGCCTAACCTGCAAGCTATTTCTTATGCAAGTTCTGCGCCGCGATGAACGTCAATCCGTGTTTGGTCAGAGCCCAAGCTGTTCTGTTTAGTGCATCGTGTTTGTCAAGGTAATTTATGAGAAACTCTGGCATCAGACCCTTGTCGATGATGTCCTTCTTTGGCATGAAGTAGTCGAGTATGTCCGAAGGGTGATCCCTTTTTCTTTCTGTCTCAGGGATTCCGCCCTCATGTTTGGCGCTGATGTTCTTCACGTGGTCAGCAAGCCTCACAAGCTCAGCAGTTCGGTCGTACGGCTGTCTTACGATGCTCTTGTAGGCTTCAGTGATGTGATGCTCAAGGCGAACAACGTCTTCAAAGCCGAAAGCATTCCGGACATAAGCCGCTAGTTCGATGGTTTTGTTATCAACAGAGTTTGAGAGGTTGAAACCGATAAGCGGGCTTGAGCCATCATCGCGGCTGAAGAGTTTGGCGGTCATCAGCGTCCAGAGGATCGAGTAGGGATTATCAATTCCTAAGAAGACCGAAATTTTAAATTCGATGTTGATTCCCAGCTTGTGCAGCCAGCACCCCAGAAGGACGGTGCCCGAGTTTGTGTTCAACACTTGTGGAAGACCGTACTCGGTGTAGTAATGGAGAAACTCATCGACCCATTTCAGCGAATACTCATTCGGGACACCCACTCCCCCGAAATAGCCAGTAATTGTCTCTTGGCCAGCCAAGTGAACGTTGATCGGTTTGCCATCTGGCCCAGGCATTGTACCTTTCGTGTCAAGCGTTTGAACATATGATGCGCCGATGATCTGCATCGCTGCTGCGAAAGCCAGTATGTCATCGTCCTTAATTTGTTCCTTCATTGAACGCACACGGATGTACCGCGCTGGCATGAGCTCCTGTTTTGCAATCGCCTTCTGCGCTTCCTTAACCAGCCATGGGAAGAAGTTGAACGCGCTAATCTCCAGAGTGACTGCGAGGGACTCGTCAAACTTCATTGAATCCGCCTTCTTCCCCAGAACCTTCTTCCTGTATTCTGAAACGCTGATGAAAGCTTCTTTGTCACGTTGCTTAGTCAACCATTCAAGGTCTTTAACAAACGGAGATTCGTTCTTTCTAAGCCTGTCCATGAGCTTGTCGATCTTGCGCGCCTCTTGGGCTTTGTGGTTGATTTCGTCAACCCCGCCGTACTTGTCGACGATTTCCAATAGGTCATTCACAAGCTGATTGTCCTTTCTCAGCAGAAAATCGTTGATTTCCTTCAGGTTTTCTTCATGAATTTTCAACCTGTCCCTTAGGCCAGCCAAGACAGTCGCCCTCCAGATTTTGGTAAGTGTTGATTGACTAATGGAATTTAAGTATTTTCGGCCAAAACGAAAGAATCGTCAGCGGACCTCCTCATGGAGCTTTTTCGATTATGTGAACATTGAGTCTTAAACGATCTCACGAGATTGTTCCCGAATTCGAAGCTTAAACGATATAAGAGCGATGTTTGACTAAAAGCTAGGGACGACGAATGTTCAAGCCTGAAGGGATTTTTCCAGCTTTGGTCACGCCCTTTACAGATGATGGAAAAGCCGTTGACGAAGAGAGGCTTCGGACTCTGGTTAGCCACTGCCTCGAACTAGGGGTTCACGGCGTCGTTCCATGCGGGACGACCGGCGAATTCGTAAACTTGACGACTGAGGAGAAAAGGCGCGTGATCAAAATTGTGATCGATGAAGTTAACGGGCGAGTTCCAGTAATTGCGGGAACAGGAGCCAGTGGAACCGACCAGACTGTGGAGATGACAAGATATGCGAAGGATGCTGGCGCCACCGCCGCCTTGATCGTCACTCCTTTCTACCTGAAGCCAGCCGACCGCGGAATCTACGAGCACTATTACACGATAGCGAACGAAGTGGACATGCCGATAATCCTGTACAACATTCCCCAGTGCACAGGGCTGGATTTGCCCTGGCAAATGGTTGAAGACTTGGCCCAAATACCAAACATCGTCGGCGTAAAGGACAGTAGTGGGCAACTCAAGTTCATACTGGCTGTTCTTGAGAAGGTGAGAGACAAGATAAATGTTCTTTGCGGGCACGACGAAGTCGTCGTGGCAGGGTTGGCTGCTGGCTGTTCTGGCGCGATACTGGCAAGCGCCAACGTGATTCCAGACATCTGGGTTCAAATCTATAATCACATCAAGAAAGGTGAACTTCAGCAGGCACGCGAGCTGCAGTACAAGGTTCAGAAAATAGCGAGGATTATTGCCGGTAGCGGAGCCGTAGGCACGAAAGAGGCTCTCAACATGATGAAGATCAAGGTCGGCCCGGTTAGAAAACCCCTTAGCGTAGGCGGAGAACTAACCTATGAGGCAAGAGAAGAACTGCGTCTCGACTTGGAGAAGATAGGAAAGATGAAGCCCAGGGCCATCGCCTTCGAGATAGCCGAGAAACCCATCGAAGAACGTTTCACGGCAATCGACCTGACACCAGAAATAATCAAGAGATTCAAACTGCGTGTAGGTGAAGCCTTGGCTGGACAGGGCTCAGACGTGGCGCACATCGACCTTCTAATCGGGGAGAAAGATGGACCGGTTGCCGACGCGTTCGCGAAGGCCAAGGCAACGCCAGCTTCTGGCCACGAGCCGTTACTGGCCATCTTGGAACCCAACCTGTCAGTGAAACCTGTAACCCTGATCGTCCCAACGGTCACGATAGCCAGCATGCGCCAGGCAAGCATGGTTTACGGACCGGCCCAAGCAGCGGTGGCCAAAGCAGTGGTTGACAGTGTTGCAGACGGGACGATCCCAAGAGAAGCCACTGATGAGCTCATTATAATCGCGAACGTGTTCGTCCACCCGACAGCAGTCGACAGGCAACGAGTCTACATAAACAATTACAAGGCGATGCGACATGCTATCCGCAAGACGATGGAAGGCAGGCCAAGCGTAGACGAACTCATAGAGAACAAGGATCGGTCGAAGCACCCGTTTAAGTACACACCATAGTGAAGGAATTGGCAAGTCAGGTAATAACCGAAGGTGACCTCGTACTTCTCAGCCTCAGTCAGAGGAAAACCTACCTAGTCAGAGTTGAGCAAGGCAAGAGCTTTCACACGCACAAGGGTTTTGTCAGACTCGATGACCTGATAGGAAAAGATTTCGGCTCCACAATCCTGAGCAGCCTGGGGTTTGAATTTGCAGCCTTGAAGCCTCTGCTGCGCGATTTCATCATGAAGTCAGCGAGGCAAACGCAGATAATGTATCCAAAGGACATAGCCCTGATAGTTATGTTCAGCGGGATAGGCCCAGGAAGCAGGGTCGTTGAGGCCGGAACAGGGACCGGTGCAATGACAACGGCCTTAGCACATTATGTGAGACCCAACGGAAGAGTGTACAGCTACGAGATAAGGGAAGAATTTCAAAAGACAGCCAAGAAAAATCTGGAAAGAGCGGGTCTAATTGATTTCGTGGAACTGAAAAACAAAGACGTTACCGCTGGAATAGACGAGAAAGATATTGATACGGTAATCCTGGACTTAGCGGTTCCTTGGCTAGTCGTCCCTCACTCATTCACGGCCTTGAGGTCCAGCGGGACAATAGTGACGTTCAGCCCAACGATAGACCAGGTTGTCAAGACTGTTGAAGCACTGAATGAAAATGGCTTCACTGACATTGAAACGGTCGAGTGTCTGATGAGGGGCATGCAGATAGAAAGGGGAAAGACTCGACCGCAGACTCTGATGACGGCCCATTCTGGCTACATCACAACTGCTCGCAAAGCCACGAAGAACATCGCTTCTATCAGCCCTTCATAGCCCCTGCAATAGCAAATATTCCATCTGGACGTTCAGTTTCAAGTTTATTGCCGAATCTCATTCGGATGCTCTTGTAGCTCTGGACAAAGCCATGATTGCGCAGTATGCAAACGGCTGTTGTGTTTGGTGATGGGACACCAACATGGATTTTTGAATTCAGTTCCAGCTTATTAGTGCATGTTGCAAACAGTTCTTCCGCGTTCTGTCGTTGTCCAATTCTACACACCCACGGTCCAAGCACGTATCCATTTTCCGCCTTCCTGCAGGTGATGTAGCCGATTATGTGCGAGTCCGAGTGCGAGACGAAGCTTAGTTCTGGGTTTTCACTGAAAAGTCTGCTCAGAACTCTGTCCCTGTATCCTCCGAAGTATTCTGCATCAAATTTCGCGATATCCTCAGTCATCTCTGGTTCCATCGACTTGACTGAGGAGCTTTTCGAGGGTTGCAGTTTTTGACTGGCGCCCGTGAGACGGAGAGAGTCAAATTCATATGCGAATCCCACATTTCGGTACAAATCTGCAATCTCGGGAACAGCATCCAGTTCCACTGTTTCAACCTTCCGACCTTGCAAATAGCCAAGAGCTTTCTCCATCAGGACCGTGCCAATTCCGCTCCTTCTGTGCTTTGAACTCACGATGAGTAACCCGATCCACCCCAGTGTTCCGTATGTTATGGAGAAAACGTGACCAACAGGTTCTCCGCCTACATCGGCTACGAAACAACCCTCAGGTTCGAAGTCAAGCATGCGAGCAATGTCATTTCTCGTCACATTCCACTGCTCAGTCGATGTCATTTTGTGGGCAAAGTCTATGTCTTCCCTCTCGAACCGACGGACAAAGACACGTCGCATTCTTTTCCCTCCAGCGAAGAGAGTCTGTAAAACTCGATTGGTGCTTCGAGAATTATTAAAGCTAATGACGCAATTTGGATGGGTTCGCAACGCCTGTTCCTACAACATTGGGTCCGTGACCCATCAGGTGCGCGATAGGATTGTATACGATGAAATCTGGTACCAAAAGGAAAAAAAGAGTGACCCATCAACCAAACCGCTATAAGAGAACTTCTCAGCCCATCCAATAGCAAGCATGCTATGCACTAGAAGATTCTTCTAGAATGCTCTTTCATAAACAATAAATCGTTCAGCTTTTCGTATAGTTCTCGTTCAAGCTGACATTGTACAGCCGAAAGGAGAAGGGAGAAGAAGGATCGCGCACTCCTCGATGGAGTGCGTGATCCCAATAAACTCCAAATGAGCATCAAGTCTTCTCAAGAGGGCTTTTAGGCCACTGCGCCAAATCTGGATTTCAGGTAAACAAGGTTGAAAAGCAGTGTTTGTTAACGTTGCCCACCTGATCTCCATGCAAAGGATTCCCGAGCCGCAGTGTCCAGGAATAGTCAAGGTCTACAGGCAACGGTTCGACAGAATGGCAACACTAGAGTACAAACGAAAACTGCGCATCTACACAGAAGCTGTCTTACATGACCCCGTTGAGGGCCTAGACTGGAAGCAACTGTTGAATTGGGAGCACCGACACCTTAAGTACACCAAGGAAGAATTGCCCAAACCAAGAGCAGAAATGCCGATTGACATAATCGTTCAAGCCAAGGGCAGGTGCGGAGAGTTTGCACTGCTCTACAACGGATTGCTGCTAGCGAATAGCTATCAAACTCGGATAGTGATAGATTGCTCTGTACCTCAAGACAAGTCGAAGAAGGTAGCTGGAGACCATGTTTGGAACGAAATTCTCTCCGAGAGCATTTGGATGCACGTAGATCCCACCGAGAAGAGGATCAACTGCCCATCGATGTACGCTCTGGAATGGAGCAAGGATGTGAACCTGGTCTACGCGATCGCACAAAAACAGATTCTGGATGTTACAGAGAATTACCGTATCCACATCAATGAGACTAACTGCAGTGGCCCTCTATGATGACACAACAAAAACTGTTGAACACTGTGAGTTCCACGATGTGAGGTTTATCATGTTATTCTGGAAGGCTCTCATGCGTTGCCGTCCGAGTAACTCTGAGCTTTCATCCCGTATGTCAATCTAATGCCTTCTCATCATCCGGCAAAAGAACAGTAGTGAAACTGGAAATAAAAAGTTTGACACCACTCAAGCGATTTCTCGCGTAATGAACTACAGATTGCGCGTTCATAATCTTCTCTTTCTATAAAAAGTACATAGGCTACGTATGCCAAGAATGCTGGACTGACCGTCTACCGTTCTCTTCACAAACACCCTGTAAAGGGCCGAAAGACTACATTGAAACCTTCCGAAAAAGGACGCGACAAGTTCGTTAGACCGTCTTCGCATATGAATTGTGAATTCACATTTTCGATTCATAAGACAGTTAAGTACCAAAGGCTTATCGTGTGCGTAAACAATGGAGGAAAGCCCTTGAAAAAAACATTGACTCTTAAAGAAAGAAAGGAACTGCAAAACAAAATGGCCAAGGTTTTCAAGAGAAACGTCAAAGGACTCTCAGCAGAATTGCAAAGAATATTGGTAGACGACTTGGTCACGGCGTTCCAAAATAGAATGAACGTGTTAATTCGAGCACAGGCGAAAAGGAGCTACTAACGGAGACTATTTACAGAAAAGACTTAGCTTGAATCCATAAAAGCTTTATATGGAGAGTTGCAATATGGCAAAAAAGAGGTTTGGACAATGAGACGTTCCAAACTTGAGATGTACATAGACATACTCAAGGTATTGGCTCATCGAGGCCCGTTGAAGCTGACTCACATAATGTACAAGGCTAACGTTAATTGCAGTGTTCTAAAAGAATACTTGGACTTCCTCATCAAGCAGAACCTCGTTGAAGAACGGATGGTGGGGAAGCGACGCATCGTCTACGCCGTAACTCAGAGAGGCATAACAGTGCTCAAGTACTTCAGAGAGTTGAAGCAGGTTCTGCCGATACTTGAAGAAGAGCTGAGAAACCACGTCCCAGTGCCCTATTAGGCTACCTCCCCAACTTTTTTGACACGGAGTTTTCGTCTTCGCTTTCTTGATGCTCGAAACCATTGATTGACGTCAGATGCTGCAGGTCATCTCGATCCACTCGGAGAGAACATCCTTTTAAGCACACCTTTAGAAGACTTGTTAAGATCGTTGACATCTGTCGCGGATTATCTTGTGAATCATTATCATTGTTTCGTAAGACTTAATAAACCGCCTTGTCTTTAATCATGCTGTACGCGCTTAAGACACGTTGAGGAAAGACACTTTGTCCAAGGAAGAAGTTCTTGCGAAAAAGCCTCTGCAGGTTCTGGAAAAGATCAGAGAGAACCTTGAGAAGCTGAACGAGAAAGTGGAAGTCATGATTGAACTGCAGAAGCATGAGAGAAAAGACATTCAACAGCCACTGTCAGACGCCCCTCTGGACGTTATGACTTTGCTTTCGATGCCTGACCACCTGAGAAAAACTGCTATGACTATCTGCAGGTTGGGCAGGGCTACAGCAAACGAGGTCGCTGAGCAAACAAAGAGGGCGAGAGCTGTGGAAAGCGCGTACTTGAACCAGCTCGTGATAATGGGCCACCTCAAGAAGGAGAGGAATGGAAGAAAGGCCTACTTCTTCGTAGACAGGGAAAACCAGGAGTGATCAGGATGGGTAAGATACTAGCTGTGCACTCTTATAAGGGCGGAACGGGGAAGACGCTTCTTTCAGTCAACTTGGCTGTAACTTTTGCCAAGCACGGAAAGAGTGTTTGCTTGCTTGACCTTGACTTCCGTGCTCCGAGCCTTTCTACGCTGCTGAAGATTGACAAAGCAGAGTGCTGGTTAAACGATTATCTTAACGCAGTGTGCGAGATCAACAAAGTGCTGATGGACCTAAGCGACAGGATTGGCAACAGCGGCAAACTCTTCGTAGGCTTGGCCAATCCGTCCACCGAAGCGATCAGGGATATGTCTGCAAAAGATAGAAAGTGGGAGATGCGGGCATTAGGAAGACTCCTTGCTCTAAAGACTTCGCTCTTGAACGACAAAGGTTTCGACTACTTGATACTCGACACAAGCCCTGGATTGCAATACTCGTCCATAAACGCGATTGTCAGTGCGGACCTTGTCCTCGTCGCAACAACATTTGACCGATCAGACGTGGATGGAACTAGACGCATGCTGAGAGAGCTGTACGACCTGTTTGAGAAGAAAACCGAAATCGTCCTGAACAAAGTCCTAGACGGCTCCTTGAGAAGTGGGAAAGACGACGTGAAGACCAAGCTTAGGGAAGTATATCAGGTTCCGCTTCTAGGGATAGTTCCGTGCTTCTGCGATGTCCTGAAGGCTGAGGGAGGGGTCATTTTCGCCCAAGACAAACCAGACCATCCCTTCACCAGAATCGTAGGCGAGATGGCGAAGAGAATAGAGGACATGAGCTGATTTTCGTCTCTAGCACGCTGCTATTCTGTTCAACAAATAGTGAATTCTACAATCTCTGCACTTTTCATATTCCTTCTCTCCGCACTTGTTGCAGATGATGCGACTGAGTTCCTTCACTTCTGAGCTCATCTGACATCCCGTTGCATAATCCCACAAGCAATAAAGTGTCCGCTTATATACGGTATTCCAGTTAAGAAATATTTCACGCAAAAAACTTATACAACCGAACGGATACGTTAAGAACCTCACAGCGGTGACGGAGACCACTCATTATTGGAAAGATCAGCAATCATACTGGCAGGCGGGTTTTCCAGCAGGCTAGGCCAAGACAAAGGACTCGTTCAATTGTCGAACAGACCTCTTGTAAAACACGTTATGGACAAGACCAAAGACCTCGTTGACGAAAGACTGGTGGTTGTAAGCTCAAAGGTTCAGGCTGAGAGGTATTCAAATGTCCTAGGTGAAGACGCCAATGTTCTCGTTGACGACGCCGGAGTCCAAGGCCCGCTGGCAGGTGCGACAACTGGCTTTGAACGCGCACAAGGGAAGTATTCGCTCCTCCTCCCATGCGACACGCCATTCGTTTCGAGGGACATTCTCCACCTTCTGTTAGAACTGTGCATAAACAGAAACGCAGCTGTCCCTCGATGGCCGAACTGCTACACAGAGCCTCTGCAGGCAGTGTACTGTACGAGACCCGCGTTGGAAGCGGCCAGAAACGCATTGCTTTCGGGCAAGTTGAACCTGCAGG
>Ga0315280_10004854_pt1 | contig 19524 bp, 16 predicted proteins | sample YL17G06_40_MG_FD_203697 | JGI IMG/M metagenome (GOLD analysis project Ga0315280, IMG submission 203697) | Sediment microbial communities from Yellowstone Lake, YNP, Wyoming, USA - YL17G06_40 | ecosystem: Environmental > Aquatic > Freshwater > Lake > Sediment | place: USA: Wyoming | collected... | reverse complement strand
ATTAAAGCTTTTAATTGTAATCGAGCAAATAGACGGCAGATTGGATGAAAAGTTGTTTCGGGAGAAGTTTTCTTGCCAAAAGCCAAAATCGGTTTGATAACGGTTTCTCTTCCGAGAGAAAGAGTGGATTTAGCCAAACGTTGGAACACGCTCGCTAGAGAAGAGTTGGAGAACGCGGGGCTGGAGATTTTATATCGGGAGGAACTTGCCTTTACAGTTGACGAGACTGTGAATGCAGCGAAATCCATGGAGAGAGATGGAGCAGATAGCATAATCTACCTCTTGGGGACGTGGATATATGCGCCTCAAGTTGTTACTGCGGCTCAACAGGTTACATTACCGACGATCTTATGGAGTCCACGCGACGCAGCCGCCTTCTCACTTACTGGAGCGGGTGTAACTCACGGTTCAATGGACGAAGTTGGAGTAAAGCACAAATTCGTCTATGGGTCACCGAAAGACGCTGAAGTAATCGGAGAGATTACTTCGTTCGCCAGAGCCGCTATGGTAGTGAACCGAATGAAGAGACAAAAACTGGGATTGATAGGAGGACGTGTCGCCGGAATGTATACAACCATGGTGGATATGGCTCAAGTGAAATCTCTCTTTCAAGTTGAGATAGAGCACGTAGACCAGTATCGAGTGATGCTTGAAGCCGAGAGGATTCCGCCTGAGACTATTGAGGATACGATCAAGAAGATTCGCAGGGAGTTCGGCAAGATCTACCCGCCTGAGGAGAAGCTGCTTCGTTCAGCACGACTATATCATGCTGTAAGAAAGATAGTGAAGGAAGACGGATACGACTTTATTGGCGTAAAATGCCAAGACGAGGTAATCGGCAACTATGTATCGTACTGTCTTCCTGTATGCATGCTCAACGATGATGGGCTAGTCACTGCATGTGAATCCGATCTGAACGCTGCATTGACGATGCAGATGCTTCACCTTTTAACGGATCAAGCTGTCTTGTTCGCTGACGTGAATGATGTAGACTTCAACGAGAAAATATTGAGATTGGTCAATTGCGGATCGATCGCCAGCAGTCTAGCGACCTCAAGAAAGGATGTGGACTTGGGACTGCAGTACGAGTACCTAGGAAGGCAACAGGGATGCACCACAGTATTCTGCTGTAAACCTGGTAGAGTCACCTTAGCTAGACTGAGCAGAGTCAAAGGCAAGTATGTTATGCTGATAGCTACGGGTGAAGCGTTCCAGCAGCCCAAGGAACGATTCAAGGAAGTTCGCGATGTCTGGCCTCATGCATTCGTCAAACTTGACGGTAACCCAAAGAAGCTCGTCCAAAATATCCGTTCAAACCATATGCATATGGCTTACGGAGAGGTCAAGAAAGAACTGCTGGAAATTTGCGAACTGCTGGGCATAGAAGCCATCTTAGTCTAAGAGAAGAGAATAGCTTTTAGGTGGAGCAAACGTATTATCGGAACATCATTCAACATGAAAATGGAGGAATCTCATTGAGTAAGGAACAGATCCTGAAAGAAATCATTGAGAGCATAGTCTCCCTCGATATAGATAAGATCAAACCGTTGGCAGAGAAGGCGGTTCAAACTGGAATCCCAGCCTATACGGTCGTCATGGAAGGTCTGGCGAAGGGGATGGATGTAGTCGGCCAGAAGTATGAAGCCGGAGAGTACTTTTTAGCAGAGCTTCTGATGGCTGGCGAGACGATGAAAGAAGGGATGAAGGTTCTCGAACCCTATCTTAAAGACGCTAAGAACGAACCTCTGGGAAGAGTCGTTGTAGGCACAGTTAGAGGCGACCTCCACGACATTGGAAAGAATATTGTTGCCACATTGCTAGAAGGATCTGGATTCGAGATATACGACCTCGGCGTAGACAGCCCACCTGAGAAGTTCACTAGCACAGCGACTGAGACGAATGCACACATAGTCGCCATGTCAGCACTCTTGACTACAACGATGCCGGAGATGGGCAATGTCATCCAAGACTTGACAAAAGCGAAGGTCAGAGACAAGGTCAAAGTCATCGTCGGAGGAGCCGCGTTGACAGACGAGTTCTCAAAGAGAATAGGAGCTGACGCCTACGGTCGAGATGCTGTCGAAGGCAACAACATATGTAAGAAATGGATGCAAGCCAGAGGGAAGTGACAGTTGAACCCTAATACTTGCCATATTTCTTTGTAGCTTCAATCATTGCGAGAAAGTTCTCAAGCTTGACCCCGTCATGAATAGAGTTGCTGGAGCCCATTATTAATCCTCCACCATGCCCAGCTTTGTCTATCACAGTTCTTGTTTCTCGGATAACCTCTCCAACAGAGGCCCTTGAGAGCGTATATCCACAGTCCACGTTGCCTAGGAAACAAAGTTTGTCACTGTATCTCTCTTTCAACAACCCGATATTCATTCCGGCATCGCCCTCTATCGCCTGATAACCATCAATGCCGAGCCTTACCAGATCTTCGAAGACTGGCATCGTGTATCCATCTGAATGCAAGATCACTTTAACACCGCTCCGCTTAATCTCGGAAATCTCCCTCTTCAAGTACGGTAAAATCGACGCTCTAAATTCTTCAGGATTTATGAATGGACCATGAACATCGGCGATATCCTCGCCAACAACGATCGCATCTACTCCAAATTCAACCAGCTTCTTAGCAAGCGTAGCGTTGAAGCGGAGTGAGAATTCCATTAGCTCCTTGGTGAAAACTCGGTCTCGATAGAATTTGACCAGGAAGGTTTCAAGACCAGTGGTCATGTAGGCTGTTAGAAAAGGTCCGTCGACATATCCCGCAACGGCAAGGTCTTTCTTTCTTCCGAATTCTATTACCAGCTCAGCAAGAGCAGTTCTCCCAGGCATCTTCGGATCTATGTCTTTGATCTTGTTCAAATCTTCCCATGTCTTGACTGTTCCGCCTATGTACCATGAGAGGCCTGTTATGCCGGGACGGTCTTCCCAGATTCTTCCGAATTCGTCTTTCCAACGGTTCTCGCTAACCCTTGAAAGCAAGAATCCCTCCGGATAGTTTTCAGGAATTCCGGCGGAAGCTGGAACCATATCCAATCCTGCTTTCTCATAAGACAGCACAATATCCCTAGCCAAGTCGCATAGCTCCTGACTGGTCATTCGGCCCAGAGGGGTCGAGACCGTTCGTCTACCTAAGATCCTCTCAATAGTGGCTAGATTCACTCCCAACTCAAACAACGGCACTCTATCAGGTTCTTCCAATTCAAAAGCTGCGATACATCTTTCTCTAGGGGTTAATGTCATCGGAGACTCCTTAAGGATCACTATTTGATGTGCCAATATAAGAAGCAACATTTCCTAAGTCATGAAACTATCAATGAAAAAGCTGCCTTTGCTATTCTCGTCCAGACAAGAACAGACTTCAAGAACCGTGTCCACAAGATCTTTGAGAGATGCTCCATAAAACTGTCCTCAGCCCTCCAAGACCTATTCGGTCCAACTGGAAGAGAAGTCGTTCAAGGAATAATCGACGGCAGAAACATCAAGGAGATCCTTGACAACACAACAAACAAGACGTTGAAGAAGCGGAGGCTACTAATCGAACACGCAGTGAAGGGTGCCCTGAGCCCGAATGACGTATCTCTACTGAGACATATGGTTGAAGTCATCGCCAAGTTGGATGCGGAAATAACCAGTCTGGAATCAGAGATAGGCGCCCTGCTGAAGGAGGATGAACTGGAGATAGCTTCAAGCATACCGGGTATAGGCAGAAAAGTAGCGCCGTCGGTTATAGCCGAGATTGGAGACGTGAACAGATTCGAAAACGCGTCCAAGTTGGCATCATGGGCGGGCTTATGCCCATCGGTCTACCAGAGCTCAGGGTTAAACTTGACAGGCCACATCACAAGACAAGGCTCAAAATACCTACGATACATGATGGTTGAAGCTGCTCACGCAGTATCAAGGATGAAGCATGGAAAACTAGCTTCCTTCTACCAGCGCATCAAGATGAAGAAGGGAGGTCAAGTAGCATTAGTAGCCCTAGCTAGAAAGATGCTGACAATCATATGGCATCTACTCAAGAACAAGGAGAAGTATACGGAGGAAGACTACGAAAAGAAAGTCAAAAATATCAAGGCTGAATACCATACGCAAAATGTCACTGAAAGAGATGGCTCAGGTACTGCGAAGCGCAGGCTACGTAGTCATGGAACAGATGTAAACAGGCTGGACAAAAGAATCTTCAGGGCAGACGAATGGGAAGCTGGAACGCTATCTGCTGTGTTGCATGACCGATTTTTCTCAACATTTCTATCCAAATCTGCTCGTCTAGCTTCTCGTTTTGGTGCCCACCCTTTGACATCTTCATGTATTCAAGACCAGCCATGCAACACAGCAACGCTATCCAAAGGCTAATAAACTGGCCATGCTGTTTTAGACTCGGAGGACATACGAAAATGACTGAAGAGAAGAAAGCGTCTAGACGGGACTATCTGAAGACCGCTGGCGGTTTCGTTGCTGGGGCAGTTGTAGCTAGTGCCGCGTGGGGCGCTTACGAAGTATCTAAACCATCACCTGCGCCTCCGCCTGGAGGACAGGTAACGGTAACTACGACAATAACGAAGACTGAAGCAGGACCCACTGTTCCAGGCGCGAAGGTATGGATGCCTCAAGGAAAGATTTGGGTTCCGATTCTGAACAAATTCATGACTTATGAGGAAATCGTCGAGGAAATCAAGAAGGAAGGCAAGGTAACCATTGCGAACTGGACTTACTGGGGCTTGGTGGACACATATTTCGTGCCAGAACTGAAACAGTACATTAAGGACAGATTCGGCGTCGATGTTGAAGTGGAAGTGCTGGGAACACAAGCGGCGAAAGGAGGTTTCATGTATCAACTGTACGCTGCTTACGCGGCTGGCATGCCGGCTCCCTACGATCTCATGCATATTGAAGTCAACTTCTTCGAAGAAGCAAAGGCAAAAGACGTCATGGAACCCTTCTTACCTTCACAGCTCGTTCCGAATACTCAGCTGGTAGATCCGTACTTTCTAAGTTTCCCCTACGGAGTCCAATTCCAACAGCATGCAACTTGTAACCTCACGGTCAATACAAAGTATGTGGACTTTCTGAAGCGTTGGACCGATCTCGCTGATCCTCGACTTAAAGGCAAGATAACCCTTTGGGTCTTCACTGATAATGGGTTCTGGGCGTTCCTATGCGAGATTTGTGAGGACCTTGGCGGGAACTACAAGAATGAGAGCGACATGAAGAGAGCTATCGAATGGACTGCTAAGAACATACATCCCAACGTCTTGAAGTATACAAGCGATGAAGCAGACCTGATGGGGAATCTGGAGAGCGAGGTGAGCTGGGTTGCCGGGTACTGGTGCTGTCTCGCTGAAGGCTACGCCGTTACCAAACCACATTTGAAGGCTCCACTTCTGGCGCCATGGATGGCTAACCTGCCGGGCGTATTCTGGATACCGAAGAAATGCGAGCATCCAGTGTTGGCTCAAATAGCGGCTGACTGGGAAATAAGCCCAGAACATCAATTTCCGAATATCGACAAGTGGCCTGGAACAGGCTTGAATAAAGAAAAGTGGCTTATGACGGAGGAAGGTCCCTTAGGACTCGCCTACGAGCAGTTCTTCCCGGACTGGGCGAAGGAACTTGGCCCCAAAGGACTCTACGAAGTTTTTCCCACGATTGAGGACGCGAAGACGAAGGTCAAGAACCTCGATTGGCTGTATGTCATGGAACATCAAGAAGAATGGGTTCGAATGTACGAGGCGCTTATAAAGTAAGAGAAAGCGTCAAACCTATTCTTTCCCACTTTTTTATGTAAGGCGGCAAACTTTGAGGTTTGGTCGAAGTGCCAAAGTTCTCGGTATGCTGTCGCCTGCAATCTTGCTTGAAATAGGTCTTTTCTTTATACCTCTCGCAATGTTGACAATAATCAGTTTCACAGAAAAGGAATCTTTCTTCTTTAAGCCGGTTTACACTCTCGACAATTATCTTGATATATTCAACTTCTATGGTTTCGACTTCCAAAACACGTTTACACTGGTCACCGCCGCTGCCTTTGTAGATGTTGTTCTTGGGTACCCATTCGCTTACATAATGGTAAGAAAAATCCGGAGATTCGCGGATCTGTTCAGGTCAATAATGCTTATTCCCCTCTTCGGAGAACTTTACATAGCTTACGGACTATGGTTTGTTTTCCTTCCCGGCGGACCTCTATCTTTTATATTTGACTTCTTGAACATCCCGATCTCGAAAGCGTTATACTCCGCCCCTTCGGCTATTCTTGGACTGGCGATCTATACTTTCCCGTTCGTCGTCTATAATGTAGGGATCTCTCTCCAAGAGATAGAACGATCTTTTGAGGAGGCAGCACGCTGCCTAGGCGCTGGTGCTGTTCAAACCTTCTTTAGAGTTACTCTTCCTTTAAGTTTCCCAGGAATGCTCAGTGGATGGTTGATGAGTTTCGGATGGAACTTGGGTGCTTATGCCATTCCAATGATCATGGGCGGAGTGATTACAGGACAGAGGATAATTTCGGTCAAGGTGTACTCGACTGGGCTGGTCACTATGAACTTTGGGCTTTCAGCTGCCTTGGGTGTTATACTCGTGGTCATCTCAATGATAATCTTCTATGTCACACTCAAAGCCACGAAAGGAGTGCTTGTTTGAATGAATCGGAAAACAAGATCACTGCTAACAACTTCTGCGGCCTACTTGTATCTCATCATCTGTTGCGCGGTTCTCTTGCTTCCATTCATCGTCACTCTTGTGAGATCTGTGAGTGTTGCGCAACCAGATGGTTCTGTAGCATTCTCTCTAGCGTCATACAGTGAAATCTATAAACAGTTCTGGCCCAAGATAAATACGAGTCTAGAAATCGCGTTATTCACCATAGCGATTGATACTATCATAGGTATTCCAGCCGCATACGCTTTAACACGTTATGAGTTCAGAGGAAAGAAGAGCTTGTTCGCTCTCTTGAACGGAGTATGGTACGTTCCCGGCGTATGTTATGCAATGGCGCTTGTGCTTGCGTACTATTTCGTCTACAAGTTCTTCCTAGGGTTCTGGGGGTTTGTGGCAGCCTACTCATGCGGTTTTCTTTTTCTGATGCTCCTGACATGTATGGTTGCGTTTAGACACCTCGATCCCCGTTACGAGGAAGCAGCCTTATGCCTAGGCGCTGGGAGGCTGGGGACGTTCCTGCGTGTGACTCTGCCGTTGATAGGGCCCGGCGTCACCGCTGGGATACTATTGACTTTCGTTCTCTCGTTCAACGAGTTCATCACGGCTTTGCTTTTGACTGGACCCACAAGACTGAAGACGGCGCCTCTCGCAGTTTACTCCGATATAAGGATGTTCGGTGTTCGAGAAACGGTGGCAGCCGAAGCAACTGTTCTTCAGCTTATCTCTCTTGTAGTGGTCGTTGTCTACCTCAAATTCATCGGGACGCGATATTTGAGAGGAGTCATTCTTATCTAGAGGGAGAAGTGATGACGCGAGTAAGAGCGATAAACATAACGAAGCGGTATGAAGCTGTGGCCGCTGTCAACCGCATAAATCTTGAGGCTGAAGACGGCAAGTTTGTTACTTTGCTCGGGCCGAGCGGCTGCGGAAAGTCGACCACACTGAAGATAATCGCTGGATTGATCTATCCCGACGAAGGCGAGATCTATTTTAATGATAGAAACGTTACTGAGTTACCGCCTAACAGGCGTAACATCGGTTTCGTCTTTCAACGCATAGCACTTTTCCCTCACATGAATGTGCAGAAGAACATAGCGTTCGGGCTTAGGATGAGACATTGCCCAAAAGAGGAGATAGAGCGAAAGATCAAGGAAGCCTTGTACATTGTTCATATGGAGGGGTTTGAGAAGAGGATGCCCTCGCAGCTGAGCGGCGGCCAAGCGCAACGTATAGAGATAGCACGTGTGCTGGCTACTGATCCAGATATTCTATTGTTCGATGAGCCTTTGAGCAACATAGACGCGAAACTGCGAGATGAATTGAAGTACGAGATCCGGAGAATTCAACGCGACACAGGGAAGACGATGATATATGTGACGCACGATCAAGCAGAGGCGTTCGCAATTTCCGACAAAATATACGTGATTAACGCCGGTTCGGTCGAGCAAATTGGAACGCCGGTTGATTTATACGTGAATCCGGTCACGCCGTTTGTAGCCAGTTTCATAGGCTCTAACAACTTCCTTAAGGGGAGAATTCTCGATCTGAACCCATCAATAAAGATGGCGAGAGTTTCGAGTGATGGTATGGAAATAGAAGCTCCTTACAGTAACGGGTTGCATGTGAACGATCAGGTCCTAGTCTGCATAAGACCTGAGGATGTATCTGTTATAGGAGAAGGAGAGAGGAACAAGTACAGCAATGTTGTTCAAGGAACGGTTGACGACTCCGTATTCTCTGGATTGCTCACGCGACTCAATGTAAACGTGAAAGGAATAATTTTGAAGATAGATATTCATGGGTCAGACCGTTTCTCCTATCTCAATGTGAAAGGTAAGGAGGTGCTCTTGGGATTCAACAGATGCAGTCTTATAACAGGGGCTACCGAGATCCCAGCATGAAGCCGCACACATATTGTTCGCTGGGCTGATATCAGTTCTATTCCTTGGGATGTCACTTTCTCTAAGAATTCGCTCACATTTGTGTCGAGTCTAACTTACAACAGGTTCCCCGGATTATCTGCTCCGTTTTCAAAGCTTCTCCGCTTGCTATGAGCATTCTGTATTGGCCCCTCAGGCTTCCGAGTCTAGCCAGAGTCACCCTCCCAAGTTTGAGAGAGAACTCGATTTTGTGTATTATGGTGGATGTGTAGTGTTTGGTTTGGAGAGGTCTATCAGAATTATGTCGTTTATACTGGGTTTTCCAAGTTCCTCGTACTCTTCTTGAGTGATCTCCATATCGATTCTTGCGTCCCATTGGCTTGGTGTAGAGCCGTGTCCTCCGACGATGACAGCTCCTGGGAAAGCTGTGCCGAGTGCTTGCTGCATCTGGCTGATTACATTCTGCGCGATCCTCTGCTCCTCTGTTTGAGGTATGGGTTCTATCCTAGCTTTCAGTCCACGCCTCAAAAGTATGAGTCGAACCATCCCGTTTGGAAGCCCTACGACCTGCTGAACCTTCAGCTCAAGCTTCACAGTAATCTCTCCTCAGAGAGAAGAGAGGGAACTATATGATATCTTTGACGGTCACTCAATCCGTAATAGCGTTTGAAAGATTACTTTAGATGCCTCCATAGTGGCAAGATCCTTTTTTGGTTGAATACTTATAGGCCTAGACTTGAACTGCTTTGGATTCACTTCGAGCCTCATCATGCACTTGCATCCCGCAGATAGGATTCTTCGCCATCTTCATCACCACTACGTCTATTAGAATGCGTCTTCGAAATGGTAGAGAATACTTGAAGTCGCAGGCTGGAGTTGCTAAAGGGACGGAGCGAGAACCTTCGACCTCTCCTCATTCATGTTGTCGTCTGAGAGCAAACGAAGTTGTTCGAAACCGTATGTCCGCAAGGCAGACTAGTACTTCAGAGCACCCGCTAGCTCTGAGATCTTGATATATCTCCAAATAAGCCCAATGAATATGACAGCTGGAATAATGGAAAGGGTCAAGACCGTATACTGCGTCGCCCAATATACGTCGGTAGATGTCGAAAGACTTGCGAGGAAGACAGGTATTGTTTGAACCTCTATCTTCTCTAAGACGAATTGGGCGAACATGAACTCATTGTAGGATAGCACAAAGGAGAATAGCGAAACTGCCACCAAACCCGAGAGTGCGATAGGAAGTGAAATCCTTCGCATTGCTTGAAACATAGAGCACCCGTCCACCATGGCCGACTCCTCCAGATCGAGAGGAATAGTTCGGAAGTACAGCGTCAAATACCAAATGCTGAACGGAAGAGTGAGAACACTATGTATGAGAATCACTGAGAGCAGTGTATTCGTTATTCCCAATTTCATGCAGATCACGTAATATGGAAGAGCGAGAGCAACCGGTGGAATTAGTCTACTTAAAAGAATGAAGACGAAAAATGGTGTACTCCCGCGAAATGTCATTCTCGCAAACGGGTACGCCGCCATAGTACCTATACTGATATTTATGAGAGATACTGCCAGCGCAACTAGAAAACTGTTCAGCATAATCCTAGGCAAGTAAAGTATGTTGAGAATGACGAGCGACCGCAGCGTATACCTTATCTCTGGATTCGATGTGAATTTGCCGTCGAAGAATGTATAGTAGTAATAATAGAATGTGATTCCGTGTGAAAACCACTTTGTCTCCTCCGGAAGAGTCCTCAGCTCAGTTTCTGTGAGTATGCTGCCGATGAAGGTTGTCACTATCGGGAAGAGAGCGAAGAACACCAGTACGAAGGAGATTATGTAGAGTAAAGCTCTTCTTCTGGTTTTCAAGCTCAAGCCTCGACGAAACTGTACCTATAGATCTTCTGGCCTGGAAGGATCCTCAGAATTATTATAATCACAATCAATATTGTGATTCCAATCGTTATGGATAGGGCGGCGCCGCGGCCGAAGTCACCTAAGAGGAAAGACTCAGAGTAGGCGTAGTATGAGATCATCCCCCATAGGCCTCCGGAAAAGACGTAGACGACATCGTAAACTGTTATTGCCAACATCGCTTGAAACGCTGCCAAGATCATAACCGCTATTCTTATGAATGGAAACGTTACGTGTCTGAATCGCTGCCATGCATTCGCTCCATCCACTTGAGCTGAGTCAAGAAGCTCTTTAGGTACTAGTTGAAGGGTAGCCATCAGAAGTACAACGCAGAATGGTAGTTGTTGCCAGACTTGAACGATCATGATCAGTAACACCTCGACCAGCCTACCCTGTGCGAGGAAGTAGATGGGCTCCTTGATAATACCCAGTGGGACCAATATCTTGTTGATCCAACCGTAACTGTGAAAGATCCATCGCCACATCAGGCCCGCCGACGCGGAAGGGATAGCCCAAGGTATTAAGATTAGAAACCTAACTATTCCCACGCCTTTGAACTGCTCATTTAAAGCCAAGCTAACGCCTATCGCAAGTATGACAATCATGAGTACTGAAAGAACGGTGAAGACGAGTGTATTCGAAACGGCTTCAGGGAAATAGTAGCTTGAAAGGACTCCGGCATAGTTCTTTAGGCCTATCCATTTTCCAATGTTTTGGGGCTCGTAAATCACGTACTTCACAAAGCTCAGGTATATTGCGTATGAAAAAGGATAGATCGTGAAGAATGCAACCAACGCCAAGACAGGAAGAATCATAAGTATTCCGGTTCTTTCCTGCGGTTTCACAGCGAATCTACCTAATTCTCTTTCAATTCTAAACTCTACGAAGTTTCAAATAAAAAAGAGGTTTTGGAGTATTCTCGACGTTACCGGCTAGCCTGATTTCAGTTCGTTCCACTTGTCCGCCATCAAAGTTACGCATTTGTCGACGGTTATCTCTTTTTTCAACGCCTTCGCTAGAGCTTCCGTGAGTATGAACTGTATCCAGCGACCATACCACACTGGATGAGGTTCAGCGATCGCCATACTGGCCTGGTCTTTGATCAATGCGGAAGCACCCTCTCCGCCATAGAACTCCCCGATAGACTTCGCTATGTCTGGGTCCCCGAAGGGCGATAGAAAGCCGAAGCCCAAGCCATTCTCAACAGCCCATCGCTTTAGCACTGCATACTGTCCTTTATGGACACCACCGAAGTATTCGATGAAGGAGATTCCTGCTTGAATGGCATCCTTACCTCTATCGAAGCACATCTTCGTCATGTTGTAGCTCTTTGCGAAACCGTAGCATTCATGCGTCTTTCCAGGCATGAGGCCCAGTCTAAATTGACCTGCTCGTGGCGATTGTCCAGGAGTATTCATAGCCGCCAAGTTGTACTTGGCCAGTACAGTAATAGCTCCTTCTCCAGATCCCAACTTCTTCTGAGCGTCGGTTTCATGTGTGCCAATGTAGTCTGGATTTATGATCTCATGTGTGTTTATTCCGTCAACGACCCATTGGAGTTGCAGGCGGAACGGGGAGTCTGAAGCGGCAAACACTGGGTTTAGTGCTTCGTCGAACAGTCGAGCTCCTCGACCATACGATTGAGTCAGAAGAACATACCAGTCAAATGGGTTGTTGGCTTGGTATTGGAGGATGAACGGATACTTTGCCAGCCCTTGCTTCTTGATTTCCAAACATGCTGTCAGAACTTCATCCCAATCTTTAGGCTCTCTTTCGAAACCCACCTTTTTCAGTGTGTCCGTATGGTACATGAAGTTGAACATGTCCGCATAATACGGCAGTCCATAGAGTTTTCCCTTATACATACTTGAAGATCGAGCGTAAGGCGCCATATCATTCTTGTAGTCAGCGATCTTCTTCTCAACGTCATATTGGTCCCAAAAGTCCTCTATTGGAACGACCCATCCAGCACTCGCCCACTCTTCTATCCAATCCTCTCCGTCGTAGCATATGTCTGTCGGAGTACCCGTGGTAAACCTCTTGGTCATCGTTGTGGGATAGTCTGGCCAGTTGAAATCGAACAGGCTCACATCAATGTTAGGGTATTCGTTCATGAACTTGCCAACGTTGTCTTTGATCGTTTCAACCGCATAGTTCCAAGCAGTGAAGTCGAGATGTACCTTGCCCGGGGTGGGTGTTGGAGTTGGCGTAGGCGTTGGCGTGGGCGTAGGTGTAGGTGTCGGAGTTGGAGTGGTTGGAGGTGGCTTCGTGGCTTCGTAGATACCGTAGCCAGCAGCTGCTACAACAGCAACGACAACTATGCCGCCGACATATTTGACGTAACTTCGTCTAGATACTTTCTCTGCGGCCATTTATTTTCCCTAAAAGAACTGTCGACTGAATTTGCTTAAAAGCTTTTACTGATGAATGAGCAAGAACGCGCCATCTTTCAAGTTGGAGATGAATTGTGGCAGAAGAAGGGTGGTCCATGAGACCCCGCAGGCTTCAGCCTGCGGTAGTTCAGAGTGTGGGCCTGCGGTAACATGCAACCATTTGGTCAGGATGAACCGCGAAACTTAAAGGGGCGCGTCTGCAGAAGAGCTCTTGAATTGATTATGGAATTCTCCTTCAATAAAGCCTACAGATTTGAATGTGTTAGGTGCGCCAAATGTTGCTACCAAGAAGCTCTTTCCATCACTCAGAGCGACTACAATCGAATAAAACAGTTCTTGGGATTTAAGGGCGCTAGAGTCAGAAAAGATTCTTCGAAATCGTACCTCTATGAGATGGAAAGCCTAGGCGCATGCCCATTTCTCAAGAAAGATCTCTGCTCCGTATATTCAATAAGGCCTGTAGTCTGTAGGGCTTTTCCTCTCACGTTCAGTTTTCTACCTGATGGCCAACTCTATGTGAATCTGATTCGCTGCAGAGGAATCGGCTTGGACGATGGTAAACGGGTTGATGAATCGTTTGTTAACGAGATGATTCGCGATATACAGGAATTAGATCCAGAATTCTTTTCAACCTTAAGAAGCAATAGCATACTGGAACACGAATCTCTTCTTCCGTTTATTGATGAAGGAAGTGTCACGGATTTTGAGTCGAAGAGAATGTTTCTCTCGGAAATCTCGAAGTGGCTATCCAACAAGTCATTGGATGGACAAAACATTCGAATTAAATGCCACGTTCTTCTAAGCGACATATTGCCTCTATTGGAGCAACATGTAGGACGAATCAGAGATAGCGTGCGGGTAAAGCCCCCATTGATTCTCACGAAGGATGATGTTGAGAATATTGTTGCAGACATCGATAGGGAGATTCCGCGCGTTCTGGAAAGAGGGCTTAAAGATACACTTGAAGCAGTTGAGGATAGAAACGCTAGGGCTTTCAGAACAAATCAAACCGATGTCTTCTGGGATGGAGAGCTGAAGAGAGTCGGCCTTGAAGACGATCTGCCATTCAAAGATCTGTATGGAAAAACAACATATGTCAAAGTCAAGGAACTTATCTTCGAGAAAAGCGTTGAGCCTGAAGCAGAAAGAATCTCTTTAGAATACATTGAAGAATTGCTTAAACGCGTGGATCTAGGAGGTTTCCAAATGTCTGGGCCCCTTATCGTTATACTGCCCTCATTGGATGAGTACTCAGTAAATCTTCATACGTATAGCCAATTCTACTCTCACGATCAGGAAAAGATTTCATCAGAGTCTATGGAGAAAGCGATAGAAGATCTCGACACGAGACTATTGATAAACAAGATATATCGAGAGAACAGCCTACAACAATCTTCGGCATGTTGAGTAGGATTTAAGCCGCTTGATTGAGACCAAAAAGCCAAGGACTTGATAGCGCTAAGGCCAGAGGTGTTCAGCTATGTCCCGAAGACCGAGTTCTAGAAGTCTCTTCTTTGTTGGTTTGCTTGTCTTTTGATCCCAGCCTCTGACCTTAAAGTACTGTGGCAGCGTTTTATCGAGCTTCACCACTGCACGGGCTTTCGTCTTCTCCTTAAGTAGCCGCTCTGGCAATCCGTCTTCTTCCCTCGAACAGCCATGACGCATATTGAAGGCTTTCTTGAGGTTGTAGATTCTTTCACCTGCTTTCATGATGTCCGAGGTTGTATTCTTGAAACCTGTCAAGGAGTTGTACACTTCTCGAAAGTTCTCCACTCCATAGGCAGCAGCGAAGTCCGCGAAGATGCACCAGCCAGCTGCTGCGATGAAAGCCCACCAATCCTCCATGATTTTTGCAACTCTTCCTTTTCCTTTGGTCGAAAATCTGTCCAAGCGTTTTGGATATCCTAAGTCGGGCCGCGTACGCCCAACTGCCTCGAAGAATAAGATCGGGTTGGCCTCTGTATGTCTCCCACCTGTTGGACTGCACGCATAGTGTGGGCCGCCTGCCTGAAAGGCTCTTGGGTCGTGCATCGCTATGTCCATCCCCTTAACGTGAATAGCGTATCGTTCAGAGCCTCGCCCGATTATTGTAGCGGCTCTCCTCGATCCTTCTGCCAATATGTTTCCAAATCCTCTCCTGAAAGCGATCATATCTATGATCTCCATCATGGCGAGGTCGTCGCCGAACTTCATGTCCATCCCTCCTATCCACTCTTTGTCGATGATTCCTCTCTCGTAGCACTCCATCGCGAAGGCGATGGTGCTTCCAGCAGAGATCGTATCCATCCCGTATAGGTTGCACAGATCACTCGCTTTTGCGATCGCCTTGATATTGCTAACGCCACAGTTCGAACCTAGAGCCGCTTGTGTCTCGTACTCAGGGCCCTCCACACCATCCTCAATCGCATACCGTCCGTCTCTCACGGTTGCCACTCTCCGACACCCTATTGGACAGTTGAAACATGCTCTTCGCCCGGAGAGTATCTCCTCGTACCCTCCGGGATAGGCTATCTTCTCAACGTAAGGGTCTCCCGGTCCTCCAAAATCCCCTCTCGACCAGTTGTAAGCGGGTACATCGCCAAGTTCCCAACCAGTCAAGAAGTAGTCTGGAGTACCGCCCTTGCCCAATGATTTGACGTCCGCATCAGATTGCATTAGCTGCCTAACCTTTGAAACAACTTTTCGAAAACGGTCTTCGTCAGCTATAGGAACTGTATTGTGCCCTCTGACCGCTACTGCTTTAAGATTCATGAATCCCATAACCGCTCCCAAGCCGCACCTCGCTGCGGCTCTATTAGCCTCATCATTCATGACCGCAGCGTATCGAACGAGGTTTTCTCCAGCTTGCCCGATGTCGGCAACTCGCGCTTTCATGTCGCCTAGATCTTTACGTATCGCTCTATCAGCTTCACGTGCATTCATCCCCCAATATGATGCGGCATCTTTGATCTCAGCTTGATCGTCGTGAACCCATAGGTAGACAGGCGAATCTGATTTACCCGCAACAACAATCATGTCGTATCCACCGAACTTCAGTTCAGCGCCCCAGAACCCGCCTGCATTGGCATCGCCGAAATAGCCGGTTAAAGGTGACTTCGCAACGACTGTGTGTCGGCCAGCGGTAGGAGCAATAGTTCCAGTAACTGGTCCAGTGCTAAAGATGAGCCTGTTCGCTGGGTCCAATGGAGCAACCCAAGGCGGGACTTCATCGTACAATATTCGAGCTGCTGTCCCAACGCCTCCAACGAAGTTTCGGGCTAGATCTTCCCTCAGCTTCTCGTCAGAGATAGCCCTCGTGGTCAAATTGACTCTGAGAATCTTCCCCATGTATCCTCCTGTCATGAATTCCACCGGGAACAGTCAGGTAGAAGCTTTACGCACATAAGCATTTTCATTCGAAGAATCACGGGGCTGGGGATCAAGCTATCGTGATAGGATCAGTTTCTTCAAGAGAAAGAATGTAAGAGCGGCAGTTCGCCGGGTCAGGCGAGCAGGCTCTTACTTTCAGAGGTTGGATGTTCTAGAGCTTCTTCGCAAGCCACTTGATTACTTGTATCCAGAATCTCGAGTAGTGTTCCCATCGGATGAAGTTTACAGCCCAGTGTGGAGTAGCGTCGGAAGCGAAAGCCAATGCTCTGCCTTTCCCATAATCCCACAATGCTATCAATGGATCCTTCTTTTCTCCTATGGTTGCTAGAAGCGTAGCCCCTTCCTTTAGCTTCGCTCTATTGTAGCCTAGGAATGGAGGGCACTTCTGCCACGGAACGCCTTTCATGACTGGATGATTCCTGTTAAGCGCTTCAGCGTATGCTCCTTCAGGAGCTTCTACACGATCGTCATCGGGCATGAACTCCATCGGGAAAGCCTCTTCAACCGGGGTTCCATGCCATCTACCGTGGCCGAATCTTCCTTGGAATGTTAACCATCCTCCAGTCATAAGGAATCCTCCGCCGTTCTCAATGTACTGCTTTATCGACTTCAGCCTATTGGGGCCTGTTATAGGTCCTTTCCACATGCTTGGAGTATAGAACTCCGGGTAGAAGTAGAGAGTATCGGTTTCAACTTCGCAGACCATTACGACATCGTACTCAGCCAGCTCCTTGGGAGTTTTGGGGAATTTGCTGTAGGCGTCCCAAGCTGTCATATGGGTTACCTTAATCTCAGGGTCGCTTTGCAGTCCGTCAATTAGAGGCTGCCCCCATACGTGCATTTGAAAGTTTTTTATCTCCATAGTGAATGGAGAAGGTATGAAGAGTGGACCGACTAAGGCTCCAGCGTCTCCTGCATAAAGAACTTTAATCATATTCCTACGCTCCCTTTAAGTCTCTCCAAAATCCTCATCACTCGAATTGATAAAGTGGATATAAATAGCTTTTCATGATTGCATGGTTAGAGTTTGATGAGAGAGGATGACCTCAGGCGCATTCTTACCTACGTAGACCAATCTAGGATCGTGAGAGCGTAGGCTTTTGTCGTAGCCATGAGACTTTCGACCGTGACGTACTCATCTGAAGCATGAACACCATCACCTGCCGGTCCCACATAGAGAGCTGGCATATTACCGTACAAGGCTACCGCCCAAAGATCCCCTGGCGCAGGGAAACCGAGAACTTTAACAGGCTTCTCTAATTCTTCCAAGTTCCTCTTCATAACCTTGACTATCGGATGATTTGGATCGCCTGCGTAACCTGGATGCCATCTCCCAACCGATTCTATCTCCAACCGCGCGCCCTTCATTCTAACGTCTTTCTCAGCAGCTCTCGCTAGGAACGACTTCAATTCATTCTCCCATTCCATCCGAGTCTTATACTGAGTCGGAAGCGACGTGAACCAAGCCTCAATCACACACTTCTCAGGAGTCGTGATTATGCCTCCAACCACACCGGCCTCGACCGCAGATATGATTAGAGGACTCGGAATAGGGTAAGGATAGCTCTTCCACAAGGGATGCCTCGGAACCTTTGCTTGACGATGAGCCTCATAGTTGAACAGAGCTTCGATGATAGCCATCCCTGCGGTAACCGAGTTTGATTGAGGTGCAGCTCGAGCTCTTCCGACAGGTATCCCTGAACCTCCTCTCGTGGTTACTCTGAATAAGAGCCCTCCTAAACACCCGGGAGAAATATTGAGCGCCGTTGGCTCAGGGGAGATTACAGCATCAGCATGATAGCCTCGTAGAACGCAGGACAGGGTGCCGTTGACTCCTCCAAACTCTTCATCCACGACGCTTTCTAGAATGATGTCCCCCTTCAATTTGACACCCGAATCGACAACGCATTGCAAAGCCATTATCATCGCCCCAAGGCCAGCCTTCATGTCGAGAGCGCCTCTGCCGTAGATCTTGCCGTCCTTAAGCTCGCCACTCCAAGGCGGAACGGTCCAAGTCCAAGGTCCGAGCGGAACGACGTCTATATGGCCTGTAAGAATCAGCGAGCGACCGCAGCCTTTTCCCCTAAGAACTCCTACGACATTTTCCCGATTGGCATAGTTTCTTCCAGTCAAGAATGCTGGATGGTCCTGTATGCCTTCAACTTGGTCTGGACTGAACCTGTCCACTTCGAGACCTAGTTCCTTGAACTTGGCGGCGACTAGCTCTTGACATTTTGCCTCATCTCCATCTGGAGGCCTATTGACGCTTGGAATCCTGACCAGATTCCGCACAAAACCTATTATGGCTCGGCTTCTAGCCTCGACCGTTTCTGAGACTCTGTTCTTCAAGTCCAAAAGATATTCCGTTCCAGAGCGAGTACGAACTTTGACTACTTCGGATCGCTATATCAGCATTTCGAGCGACGAGCCCTGAACGGTAATACCTGAACGGAGGGCCTATCAAGTTAGCGGCTTCCTGATTTTGGATGCAATGGTTTGGAGCGTTGTGTTTTCCGGTTTGAGTGTGAGAGAAAACTTAAATCAGCAGGCACGAAACTTGCTAACGATTCGCTATGTCGCCGAATAGATTACTGAGTGAAATGACTTGGGAAGATGTGAGAGAGGCTGTGGAGAAAAATCAAGTGGTCGTTCTCCCAGTGGGCTCAACCGAACAGCATGGTCAACACTTGCCCTTGGATACCGACGCGTTCTTATGCTTCAGCATCGCGGCGGAGGCTGCTAAACGGTCTGGAAACGCTATTGTGGCTCCTCCAGTCGTCTTCGGGTATTCACCGCATCACATGAGCTTCCCCGGAACGATAACGGTCGACCCGCATACGCTTATAAAGCTCCTCGTGGAGGTCACACTCTCTCTAGTCCACCATGGATTCAAGAAGGTGCTTCTACTCAATGGACACGGCGGAAATAGAGGACCTGTAGCAACTGCTGCAAGTGAGGCTCAAGAAAAGTCGGATCGAAAGGCGAAGATAGCTTCAGCAACCTACTTCGACTTTGGCATAGAGAAGGTCTCGTCTTCCCGAGATTCTGAACTCGGAGGGATGGGCCATTCCTGCGAATACGAGACATCCATGCAACTGTTTCTCAGACCCCATCTGGTGAGGAAGGAGAAGATTAGGAGGTGCATGCCGCCCGAGGTGATCAAAGACTACGTTTTCTATGATCTACTGAAACCCTCAATCGTTGACATGACGCTGAATACGGGAGAAGCTTCTCCTGGGAGCGGTGTGTGCGGCGACCCAACTGTAGCATCAGCTGAAAAGGGGAGAATATTCCTCAACGCTGTTGTG
>Ga0315280_10004853_pt1 | contig 19524 bp, 8 predicted proteins | sample YL17G06_40_MG_FD_203697 | JGI IMG/M metagenome (GOLD analysis project Ga0315280, IMG submission 203697) | Sediment microbial communities from Yellowstone Lake, YNP, Wyoming, USA - YL17G06_40 | ecosystem: Environmental > Aquatic > Freshwater > Lake > Sediment | place: USA: Wyoming | collected... | reverse complement strand
TGAGAACATACGATAACGGGCTTGGAGTCAGCCCTGAGAGGAACGTTACTGCTATGCCGACCACTATCGAGGCGGCTATTGGCCAGAGCCTCAAACCAACTCACTCTTTCCCGGTTCTGCCTTCACATAGAAAACGGATTACTCCTGAGGCGACTGCGGTTAGGATGCCTGCGAAGACTCCGTACCAGAGCGTGTTCTGATATTCGTGTAGGATTGGAAACATGTAAGCTGCGTTCGGTTCCGGGCCGGTCAAGAATCCGCCGAGAAGTGGGCCGATGATGAAAGATGCGATGGCGATCAGTAACCCTAGAAGCGCTGCTCCTTTTGTGTACGTTCTGATTCTCCGTACGCTTTCTGGAAGCTCAACCTTCACTGGTCTTGTTCTGGCTGGAGCGGCCTCCACTTCTGAAGCTGAGACCGCTTTTCCGCAGTAAGGACAAGCTTTGATGTCAACTGGAAACGCTGACAGGTCTTTGCCGCAGCCCGCGCATATTCGTTGATCCAGTTTCCCGCCGCAGTATGGGCAGACGGCTATGTCCCTAGGCAGTGTCGAGAGGTCTCTGTCACAGCACGGACAGTGAAATGGAACGGGTGCCGCTTTCGCCTTCCCTACCCGCTTCTCAGCCCTCCCTTTCCGCTGAGCGAGGACCGCGCCTATTGCTGTGGAGAGGATCATGGGTATCAGGAAATGAGGAGTGAGTATCAAGCTGAGTAGAAGAGGGAAGAGAAACCCGAGCCCGCACCCGCAAAGCAATATGCCCGACGCTAGCAGAGCCAGGATGCCGACGCCCGCAACGCTCGCTGCCTTCTTGCTCTTCCACCTCACGAGCGGATACGTGACTAGGAGAGCCAACGCGGCTATCGCCACCGCGAACAATAGCCCCAGTTGCGGAGGCTGTGTTGGCGGCGGTTCTTCACCTATCGCTACAACCGTCAAGGTGTCGGAGAACGTTGCTGGGCTTGCTGGAAAGGGCGCATGTGAACTCGTGATAGCCCACGTGTACTCGTACTCGCCCGGACGCGCGTCAACAGGTATCTTGAAGGGTATTTCGATATTGACTGTCTGACCGCTCCTGAGCAGATAACCATGTACGTCAGGCGGGAGATTGGCGGCTTCGGGTAAGCCTGTGCCGTTCCAAGCGAAGGTTCCGATGCCTGTGATGTTCATCTGTGCCCCAAAGACGTAGAGGTCTTCTGTGTCATCGTTCTTGGTAACAAGCAGAAGTTTTCCGTCGTCGCCTGGGTGATAGTAGGACTTGTCAAGCTCATAGTGAGTACTGACCGCCCTGACTGTTCCTGTAGAGGATAACAAGACCAGCACCGACAAGAAGGCTGGGAGAATTATCGCTCTAATCCTCCTTGAAGTCCGGTGGATAACAACGCCTCTACTCAAGCACGACCGCCGCCTCTTTTCACAAGTCCCCAGATGCCAAGTGATCGGATATTGGTCTTTTCAGCGTCGAATGATGTTGACGTGATAATTACATTCTGGGCTGAGGAAACTCGGTCTTCCATCGATCTCCGATGCGCTTCAAGAGTTTCAGGAAAGCTCCCAGATCAAGCCAGTATCCTTCAGCCAGCTCCCCTTTGTAGTAGTCAGATTCGTACGTGATGCAGTGAAGACGTTGAAGTCTCTTCAGAACGACCGCGTAGAAGTTCTTCCTGGAGTACTGGAACTTGGTGTTATGCCAAATAGCCCCGCCACGGCCTAAGTTGCTAGCAAATTCGCTGACGGCATGTTTACTCACGTATCCCTTCTTCTTCAGCTCGTTGATGAAAATACGAGCTGCTACTCGCGCTTTGTCTTCAGGGTTGAAGATTATCAGGGTGACATCCTTTGGCAAGTCATCCCCGTCGATGTCAAGAGAACCTCTTCAGTCACCTTAAAACGACACCACCCTTTGCAGAGGAGAACTCGGCGCGACAGGAGGGCGATTTGCCATATGCGCCCCCTAGTCACCCTCGGACGTCATATACGCCTTCACTTCGCAGTCCCATTCAGTAACCTTCACAGGAGACTTGTATAGAGGTGGCTACGAACACGGGTTCAACTCACTGATAGTAGTAGTTTAGTGATAGTGTGTACACATGCACGGGGTGAGGGAATCCCAAAGAGAGAAGGGTCTAATTGTGGCTGCCCCTGTCCCCTCTGTTGCAGTCGTACAGGAGTCGCACCGTGGATTCTGTGTTGTGCGACATAGAGATGATAGGGCCATGTCGGAGGTTCCGCTTGGGACCTGGTTGGAGCTACGCGGAATGGGAGGGAAGATAGAGAGAAGAGAGTACGCCTTGGTCTGACCGTCAGGACTTGATCGAGGGAAAAGGAGAGGCAATACACAATCACGGTGCACGCAAGAGCGACTTTCGACTACGGGTTTGCGACGCATCATTATGCCTAAGATTGTCGAGAAAGTGCATTGACCCTCGAAATGCCCTCAACAGGCAATGAAGCACAAATTGTTAATTGTTATCTCCAATCCAGACCTACAGCGGGGCTTGATTCTTGGTCGGCTCCCCCCGAACCTCTCTGCTTGGCAGAGTCATGCGCGTCAAAATGGACTTGGGAGAGCTGTTCCTGATAGGAGATGTCTCGTACGAAGTAGGAGTTGGGCAAGTCGCCTTCTTGCGACGTGTTCGACCGCCTCCGCTTATGTTTGCTGAACCTGTGCCAATTACAGAACTCGAGGAGACATTCCTTCGCGATTTCACCCGCCCGACTGATGCCTTGACACATCTAGTCGCGAGGGCACTGAGCGGCACTCTTGCGTCGGAAGGGGCGATATTTGCCGCTCGGACGATCTTCAAGGAGTACCAGTTCAGGCCGCTCATCAAGTATCTCAGATCCGATGAACGGCGCATTCTCATTGCTGACGAAGCAGGTCTAGGCAAGACGATCGAAGCAGGGTACATACTCGCAGAAGAGCTGGCTCGGGCCAAATTGCACAGGGTCCTCATACTATGCCCATCGGGTCTTCGCAGGAAATGGCGGGACGAGATGTGGTCAAGGTTCGGACTCAACTTCGAAGTCACAAGGGGAGCCACACTGAGGAATCTCCTCCTCTCAGAGAAGTCGTTTCGCGCTATCGCTTCTTTCGACTCCCTCAGAGGCAAGGCGAATCTGCTCAGTGAGTCGCTCAAGCCCATCGACCTCCTCATAATTGACGAGGTCCATCACATGATTGGTCGTGGAGGAGAGATACTCAGGAGAGAGCTTGGCTTTGCTCTCTCGCGACAGAGCCGCCGCGTCATCGGACTCTCTGCGACTCCCGTTCAGATTGAATTCTCTGATCTTCGTCGAGTACTAGAGGTCGTGCTCGGAAGAGCGATAGACGCCGCGGAGTTCGCACGCGAAATAGAGCTTGCGCGTAGTCTCAACGGTATCTTGATCGCAGCAAGGGATTCCACCAGCTCTACCAAGAGCGACTTGTTGAGACTCATTCGCTCCCTTAGTAGGCACGGAGTCAGCGCCTCTGAGATTTCCGATCTTGACGATCTTATTGGGGAGATGTCTGCCGAACCCCCGGCGAATCATGGGCGGCTCGTTCAGTCTCTTTCGGAGAAGCTGGAGTCAATCAATCCTTTCGGGAAGATCATGATTCGGAGTCGCAAGAAGGATGTTGGGGAACTCAGAGAGAGGATAGTCACCAATCACGAGGTGCAGTTGAGTGCTGCAACAGAGACCGGTTATCAGCATGGTAAAGAGGTCACTGTTTCGGAGGACAGTATGTTCGAAGAGGTGGATGCTCTCCTGCAATCCTCTTTCACCCATGTCCATCGACTTCAGCTAGCGTCCTGCTTACACGCAATGATCGACCTCCTACGCGGTGGGATGCGGGGTGTCGCTGTGTGGCAGAAGGGAAATCAGATCGTAGGTCCCCTTGACCTGATCGATTCGGAGAATCCAGATGAATATCAGGCAGTCAGTAGCACATTGACAACGGCTGAAATCGATGCGTGTCGACGCCTAGTCGACAAATACGGCTTGCTTGCCACGGACAGCAAATGGGACGAACTTCTCGAGATTCTGTCCGCAATACGCGAAGATGGCACGCCCAGAAAGGTCATCGTCTTCACACAGTGGATTCCCACGCTAAAGTACCTAAGCCGTCGAGCGAGCAGGATAGAAGGCTTCAAGTGCTTCGAAATATCCGGGGAAGAAAGCCCCTGGCACATCGACGAAAGCCTGAAAGCTTTCCAAGAATGGAAGAGCTTTGCTGTCCTATTCACGACAGACATCCTTTCAGAAGGGCGTGATCTTCAGCACGCAAGCGTCGTGATCAACTACGACTTTCCATACAATCCGCAACGGATTGAACAAAGAATCGGCAGGATTGACAGAGTCGGCCAGAAGGCTGAATCGATAGAGATTCACAATCTCTGGATAAAAGGCTCGATTGACGAGCAGATAATGCGGATTCTACAGGGTCGGTTGAACATCTTTCAAGAGGCGCTCGGCGACGTCAGTAACTTCTTCGAAGTCAAGCCGCGAGAAGACGGATTGTTCCAAGTCGCGCTGCGCGAAGAGAGTCGATTGGCTGCACGGAAGGAGTTGGACGACTCTGGGGTGTTCCTCGGTGTCGAAGACTTCCTTGACAAGGACGTGCGCGAACTACGTGCAAGAAAGAGTGGGGATCTCGCACGCCTTTTGTGGATCACCATACGCCACGCACTTGCGCTCTGCACCGGAGGGAACGCGTGTGTGGAGGACCACCCTGATTCGGTCAATATCGGACCGCTCACAGACGACGACATCCAGCTGATTCGCCAATGGGCAGGAACAAGAGACGCGCAAATAATCGACGCTGAAATTGAATCGAACCGGGACAAAGGAGGAAACTTCCGTCTGGCTAAACGCCCGGGTGCGGATGGCCTCTTCGTCCCAGCCTCACATCCACTAGCGGAGTTGAGTGTCACTGTCACCCTCAACTTCTTCGAGAGGCTTGGAACTGAGCCAAGGCCATTGATTCTGTCGAGAACCCGCGAGATTGACGAATGGGAAGAGCGCATCATAGTCTGCAAATACGTACTTGAGGATGACAGAACGCTCATACACAGACTGAGATACTGGGTTGACCAGCGCGACGGGGGAGTGCGACAGCTCGTGAACGATGAGCTGAGGGAATTCCTGGATTGGCTCGAGAGCGCAGAGCTCTTGGACATATCCGAAGCACAGACGTGGACTCAGTCTCAGGCCCTCGCCGAACGTGTCTCACAGGACTTCTCCGAATGGTTCGAAAAGCAACAGAGAGCCCCGCTGGCGCCGTTCGAAAAGGCGAACGCAAAGAGAGACAAGCTCAGCTCATCTCAGGAGTATTTGGCCGTCGTGTACCAATCTGCCGCGAGTCAAGTCATGAAGAGCTGAAGCGTCAAGCCCTGGTATTGTGCTACGTCATCTCGAATAGCATACGCTAAGTAGGGTGCGAGGACACACACAGTATGGCCCGTTTCTGTCTTGACGAGGGTGAAGACAGCAGCAATCGCGTGCGCATGCGGGAATACCCCGCCGAACCCAGACGAAGTTGAGCTGTCACCAGATGGCCTTTGGAGGTGCCAGGAATGTATCAGTAAACGCTACTCACTTAGCCTTCTGGACTTCATTAAGACACGTATTTCGGTCACCAAGACGGAAGATGAGGATCGTAGCAAGTTTGTTCTGCGGGAGCTTGTTCAGAACGCTGATGATGCCAACGCATCCATCATTGTGTTGAGGTTCGAGAGAGACGCGCTCTACGTGGCAAATAATGGGAGAGCTTTCTCTACAGTCGGTCCAGATGGGCAACCTGGGGATTTCGAACGTGCCGCCCAGGTACTACGAAGATTCAAGGCCGACGAGAAGGAGTCGGCAGGACATTTCGGAAGCGGTTTCCAGACAGTCTATGCCATCACGAACCGGCCCGAGGTACACTCTAACGCTATCTCAAGAGCTCTCAACCCCGCGGAAATGAGTTGGGAGAATCTCTCGGAGCATCGATACTCGCCCTACATGGCTGAAGAACAGGGAAGGAAAGGCGTACTCTTCAGACTACCATGGAGAGACGACGAAGCCGTGAAGAACACTGTGCTTCACGGGGAGCGACCATTCTCCGACGAGAACTTCTGGCCTAGATGGAACGTCAAATCCATCCGTGCTTTCTATGATGATCTCAAGGACTATCTCCATGCCGTCATTCTCTGCTGCCAGCGACTTAGGATCATCAGAATCATATGGGCCGCTGACGCCAAACCAGAAGGATACGAAGCATCGCGGGACTTTGCACTCGGCCAACCGATTGAAAAGCCGACAGTGGTCACGGTAGCTGTGGGCTCGGAATCAGCGCCCGCCAACTGGTATCGATGGGATCAGGGAGTTGGAGAATGCCAAACGTGTCCCAAGTCGTTCGACCCGGGAACCGCAGATCGCAAGGAGCCCCGGGAATTCAAGTATTTGGCTGCATCTGCAACGGTTGCGGACGAGCAAGGCCACGCACAGTTCATGGTCAAAGACGACAAAGGAATCGTGCTGGTGGTCAGCAAGGTATCCGAAGGTAGAAAAGAGATCAAGAAGAACCATGTACACCTTCTCCTGCCGCTCTTTCTCACACATAAGAACCAAGGGGAAAAGAGAAGCAGCAACAGCTTCCTGTACAGCGTGATTCCACTGCCGCGGCGCGGCTACAATCGGTTCACATTCTCGGCGCATCTAATCCCGACGGAAGACCGAAAGGACGTTGACGTTCAGGGAAACGCTGGAATGAACCTCAAATGGTACCGACTTTGCATGTTTACTATCGCAAGGTTGTATCAAGAACTATTCCCTCGATTCCTAGACTGGGTGAAGCGGCTGGAGATAGAGATGTCAGAGAGGCAGAGCATAGTACTGCAAAATCTGCCTGAAAGCGAAATCGGTGAGTGGATGAGACCGGGCCGTGGAGACATCGACTGGGCGCAAGAGTACTCCAGGTCGGTTCGCGACTGGCTATTCGCACAGCCGATTCTTGCAACCTCAGAAGACCGTTGGGCGTCCCCAGAGACGTCATATGCCCACTCTGAGGCGGATAGGCAGGTGCTTGAGACACTGAGCCTCGACGCATACCCTGATGAATTCATCTTGATGTTAGAGGAAGTCCCATGGCTGAGAGCACGTGCTGATCAGCGCAGATTCACCCGGCAAGAGTTCATTCGGATTTGGACGCAAATCGTCAAGGGAAACGAGTCGAAGGTCTTTCGGTACGGTGGAGCGGTCATTCTCCCTTCAGGCAAGAGGCTGTCTTTGACAAAGGAAGCAATCGAGTGCCTCGTGAGGTATGCGCTTCAAGACGAAGAAACGGCATCTCAGAATCTGATACCGGACAGGAACGGATTTCTGAGAGGAATCCACTCATTCCCGAGATTGCCGAAAGAAGCGCTCGAGCTCGAACCTCTGCTGCCCCCAACGGTGAGAGTCCACTCGGATTTTGTCAGACTGCTCACTGAGCTCGAAACGAAGAAGACAAGGAGAAAGGAGATGGCTATTTCCGAGCTTCCTGAGCTGATTTCCAGAGCCGTCGCAGAACAACCTAAACGATTTGCACCCGTATCTTCGGACGACCATCGCCTCCTCTCAGAGATTGTCAGGCTCATCGTACTCGACGAGACGCTTGCCCCGGACAAGGTCATAGACAAGTATTTTCTGCCGTTCCGGTACGAAGGAACCATTCACGTCGGGCCCTGTCCTGCCGCCGAACCACAACATGCAGGAGAGAACTACCATAGAGACTGGATATTTGCAAGAGGTCTCAAAGTTCCTGGCATGACCGACGAGATTGAAGCCAAGATTCGAATACTCGACCTGAAGGGACTCACTTCACAAGAATCAGCGAGAGTTGCCAACAGACTCAATCTCGTCGCTCTTGCTGAGCCTCCTGCCGGCCAGCCGACCAATTTCATCAGACATTTCGTGTCAGGCATACACGGATCTCTATTCGACGACGAAGTGCTTGCCAAGTTCCTCGCCAACAGGAATCTAGAGTTCCTTGGAAGGCAGAAGAAAGCCCTATTGAATGCCGTGAAGGTCTACTTCAATCGACCCAAGACCGAAGACGGACTCACTCCAGAAGACATGGGCAATATCCCTTGTCTATACGATTCGCAAGGCAAGTGGCATCAGGCGAAGGAGTTCGCACTCGGAGAAGATTTCCTGCTCAGTCTGCTGGGTCTCATAGCACTGCACAGCGATTTTGAAGATTGGCCTTCTGATACTTTTGAGGCGTTGGGGGTTGCCGTCGAGACCACCGCCATTTCCGCAATTGCGAAGAGAATTACTGAATTGGCGTCGCAGCCCGGACGCAACAGAGGGCAGCTCGCGACTTTGTTTGGAGCTCTGATTAGCAACTATGGTCCCAAGGAGCTGAAGGAGACTGTTAGTCATATTGGAGAGACCCCTTGGATACCTATAGGCGGGCTTGGTATCGCACGAGCGTCTGATGCGGTATTCCGCAACGACGAACTCGTTTCCCTGTTTGGAGAGAAGCATAGGTCATTCGTTGACCTCGAAAGCATGGACGCGGATGTTCGCCAGGCGCTCATGCAGCTAGGGCCAAGAGAGCTGACAGAGCGCCTCACTGCGCTGGGGGTTCGGTCTAAGGCGACGATACAAGAGATGATTGACGCAGTGACCCTATTCGCCAAGAGACTTGCTCCCCCTCCTGACAGGCTCCTGCCCATGCTAGCACAAGTATTGAGCAAACTTAGACCAGACGAAAAGGCGTACTGGCAAAGGAACGTTGCCCCTGGCGATTTCTATTGGAGCGGACGTTGGTGGAAAGGGGGCAAAATCCGTGTGCTTGGGAAACAGGGTGTTCCACTTTCTCTCGAAGCAATTGGGCTCTTGGTGCTGAAGACGGAAGACGCAGCCCCATACGCTGATTACCTAGCTGTCATTGGCGCGCTGCATGAATTGCAGGTGGATGACCTACTATGCGGGTTGGCATTGCTCGTCAAACAGTCGTCGACTAGACTCGATGAGCTCAGGTCACTTCACGACAAGCTTTGGGCGAGAATCGAGGAACACGCATCTGAGATATCTCCGAAGACAGGCAATGAGTTGGGCAAGCAGCCTCTCTATCTGCCTCCCCAGCGTCGAATGCTGTATGCCCCGATTGACGTGCTTCTCGATGATGTGGGACTGACAGCTGCACCCATGAGCTTGGGCAGAGCGTGCGTCATCCCTCGCGGAACAGGCCCTTGGACGGCATTGTCGAAACTTGGCGCAGAGCGAATATTGAACTTGGGTTCCGATAGAGCCCGTGCATTCATGTCACGTGCAGCTGGCACGAATGATTCGATCACATTGCAGGAAGCTGAAGTCTATGCAAGACTGCTTTTGTTATTCAATGAAAGGCGGTGGTTGCGGGTTGAAGAACCGCTGCCGTGGCCCTCGTCGTCGCACCATTCGCTCCGTTTTATGAGTCCATGCGACTGCTATGTAGCCAATGACGTTGCACGAGAGCTCTTCATCGAATTGCCCATCCTTGTGACATCTACCGCTTTGGGGCACCATCCAGAACTGGACCAATTGGCAAGAGCCTGGAAATGCCGCGAACTCCAACGAGAGATCAAGTATCCTAGTCAGAATCTTCAGAATCGGGATGCGGAAATCGAGGAGCTTGTCCTTCGGGCGTATTCTGGGCTGACTGACATATTCAGGTCGGATCGGGAAAGCCTGAGTTGGATGAAGAACTTCGAAGTCGCGAAGGCCAAGGGCCGTACCGAGTCCTACATGGCTGGACATACTCGCGGATTGTTCTCGATTCCAGCCATAATCCCGTTCAGTCCGGGTCAAATCGTATTGCTAGTGCCTGAGGAAGGAGTGACTCCAGACCGGCTCGCAGACAAGATTACCGAGTGGTCAATAGGATGCGGATTCCCAATAGCGAAATCGGTTGAGCTGAGGAATCTGTTCCTAGGCGCGTACATGAAGGCTATTGAAGAGAAAGCCCAACTGCATCCAAGCTATCCTGAGACACTCGCACAACTCAGGGAATTGTATGTTGGCTGCCAGATTTGCGGCTGGCGCACGCCGGAGGATGAGGAGAGCGGAAACAGCCAGGAGAATATCCTGAGCATCGTCGCGCTGAAAGGGGGACTCATCAAGGGCGCCTTCGAGGAATACGAGATTGGGAACTGTCTGTACCTTTGTCCACGTCATGCGGCTCTGGGGGCGAGAAGGCTGATCAGATTTCCGTTCCAAAAGGGTCCGCGTTCGCAGATCAGGACAAGACTGAGAGAAGCCCTGGCGCATATATCGGATATGGGCGAGAGCATGGTCGTCGAGGTCTATGAATGGAAACCCTACAAATCAGATAGGTCAGACGAATCGTATTTGTCCGTGAAGGGATGGAAGAAATGGCCATTGACAATCGCCCAGGAACACGCGAAGGCGATATTCGAGAGGCTACCGAAGTACCTTGAGCATGAAGAGTGACCCGCCTCCACTCCGTTCAGAGACCGGTAGCATACGCCTCCCCGCTGAACGTTTCGCATGGATTCCGATTCTCCATCGCATCTACGGATTCGAGTCATCACGTGTCTCTGGACCTGGCTCGTGGAAGAAAGACATCCGTGACGTACTCTGGACCCTTGATGAACTCACCTCAACACTAGGCCTGGCCGAAGAGAGACAGACGAAGCAGTATCAGGCGGTCATAGATTGGCTGGTCAAGAGCAGGCATGCTATGAGAATCCGGCATCCCGACGGACGTGTTCTCCACATCACGCGCGTGGCTGAAATAGTGCGACTTCTCGGACACGCCCCCGAATACTGGCACCGAGGGAGACCGGGTGTTGACGCTGTGAGGTGGCTTGTCGAGTACAAGCGAGTCCCGAGACGAGACATCCCCCCCGATGATTTCGCGACAGAACTCAAGAACAGAATAGTGGAGCACCTGAAGCCAGAATGGAAGAGCAACATAAAGTCCGCTGTGGACAAAGTTCTGCCGAAAGTTGCCGCGTCGATTGCAGAATGGGCACACTTGAAACAGATAGGATTCAGCCAATTCCAACTTGACGCGACGGTTGAGATGCTTCTAGCCGAGTTTGGCGAAGGTCAGAGCAAACCTTCCCAGGTAATCACGGCTGGGGTGGGGAGTGGAAAGACTTACGCATTCCTTATCCCAACGTTAATCTCATCATATGCAAGACTCATCGCGGGAGATGTGGAACGGCGCACAGCACTTCTGATCTACCCGCGTACAGCGCTGTCAAGGGATCAGAACCGCGTCGTCCAGACGGTCGTTGAGAAAATCGGACACCCAATGCTCCAAGCTCATTTCGAACACTATGAATTCTACAACTCGCAACACTTGACGGTCAAGGAAGGAGTTGCGCGCACCTATAGCGAGGGAACGCCTTCTCCTTGCATAATAATCACGACACTGGAAACGCTCAGACGACGACTGCATCATCCGCTTTTTGCAAGGAAAGTGGCAAGCAGCCTCAACCGAGTCATACTGGACGAAGTACATCTTGTGGAAGGACTTGCTGGAGGGAATGTCGTACGGTTGATGGATAGGCTTCGAGCGCTTTGCGAGGTCGCACGTCCCCAGCCAGAGATATTTTGGACTGCTTCCTCGGCGACGGTGGCCTCCCCTCACATCCATGCCAGCACCATTTTCGGCCTCCCCCCAGCGAAAGTGAAGGTAATCCAACAACCAGAAGAGAAGATGCAAGACGTCGGACTGATTCACCACGTCTTCCTTCGGCCAAGCGGACGCATCTCGAATCTCGGTGCCATAGTGAACGCAACCAGCATTCTTGTGCATAACAGAAGAGTGGACGTCGGCTCTAGAAAGAAGGGCGAGAACATTCCCAAGACCCTGGGGTTCGCTGACAACCTCGACCTACTGGGGAGATGGAACGCTGATCTGCGCGAAAACGAGAGGACCGAAGAGAGCAGGGACAGAAAGCATCCCGAAAGCAAGAACCGCGAAGGATGGAAGGTTCAGGAGCGAGAGGTACCTTATGCAATAAGGTTCAGGCATCCTCTGGAAAGTAGGATACGTGTCGACGGTGGCGAAGGCGAGGAATACGAACCAATACTGACGGAGTACCGAGAGGAAAAGCTCTGCGAACGCTGCCAAGATGGTGAACGAATCAGCCTTGGCGTAATGAGCCCAGAGATTGTTCAGGAACTATCGAAGCTTGTCTATCGGCGGCCTCACGATAAGAAGGACAAAGTCAAGGCCTTCCGCGTCCGGAATCCTACGATATTCAACGAGTCGCAGGAGATTGGCACCTTGGACTTGTGCCCCTACCTAAGAGCTGGCGCTTGTTACTGGTTCCCGCAGGAGACCGAGGAGGTCGAACTAATCCCTGGCACTGACAAGCACCGTTCTAGGTACGAATGGAAGAGCATCGCGCGGTCCAAGATTCACTCGGCCAAGACCAAGAGAAAATCTGAGCTTCCGGAGGAGGACTTGGCCGAAGTGGTGTTCCGCGCTCCAGTGAGTGAGATATATGATATCGAGGCGAGCCCTGATCCGATTCCAATCGATGTCGTCCTAGCATCACCTTCCCTCGAGGTCGGAATCGATCTTCGCAATGTCACCGAGAGTATCATGTTCCACGCCATCAGAAACGTCGCATCCTATCGCCAGAAAGCAGGACGAATTGGGAGAGAGGAAGGCTCAGACGCGCTCAATGCCACTCTTGTGGCGGAAAGACCTGTCGAACTCCACTTCTACCGCCAACCGAGGAAGTTGATTAGCCTAGCTCAGCTTGATCCGCTGCCGTTGAAAGATACAAATGAGGCGATTCTGCGCAACGCGTTGTACATGTCGGTCTGGGATTGGCTGGCGCTCAAGAGCGGACTTCCCGATGCGATTCCGCTTCGATTGGAGCCAGATGGAAGTGAATTCTCAAAAGCGCTCGCTCGCGCTCTGAAGATGCTGCGGAGTTCTCAGGACTCGGTCGCCGAGCACGCAGGAAGCGTCTCAAGAAAGCGGCTCTCCCCTTCATCGCCAAGCGTTCGTGAGGCAATTAGCCAGGTCGAATCCGAACTAGAGTTTCTTCTTTCGGATGTAGGTGGGCTGTTCACGGGCGGTGTACTCACCCTTGCAGACATCGCTCCGAACATGCTTTCAAAACACGGTAGAGCGATAGTGCCATCGCATGAGGCCAAGGGCTTGCTGGACTATCTGCAAGATAGTTGCAGCTATGAGAGATACATGAAATACCGTTCCAAAATCAACCCAATCGCACTGGGCCTCTCCGACGAGTTCAGACAACTGGACTTGATGGCGAAATGCGGATGGACACTGAAACCCGTTCAGTCTTTGGTCGGAGCGCTGGAGTCCAAGCTGTCCGAAACTGGCTTGTCCAAAGAAGACAAGCTGAATCTGCCCGAAGTCTTGGAAGTTGTGAGGAAGGTGAGCCAGGCCCTTCAAACTTACGGAATAGATCCTCTGCCACTCTATTTCTACACTGCGTTCAGGAAATTCGCTGATAGAGCTCCCGGCCAGGCCAACTATCTTTCCTATATCATGGAGAACCTAGACGTTTTTCGATTATTCAAGCGTGCACCAGAATACTGTCGCACCAAGAATCTGTTCACGAGCCCTCACGAAGAAGAGGTGACACTGACCGGGATGTCAGGCACGGAAGAGCTGGTTCCTTTGAGCGAAGCTTTGTACAGTCTAGTTCCAGGGACCTGGACCTATCGCTTTGGAAAAAGGGCACTCAAAACTAAATCTGGCAGGGTGAGACCGTCCGGTGAGGGCGTTCTATCGGTTAGCTTCGAAGAGTTGACGACTCGAGGGGGAAGCCAACTCCTTCGCCTCAGGCAGAACGTGCCTGGACCATGGGGCCTTCAGAACACGTTCGACGTCGTACGGCCAGTCAGAGTGGAGGTCACTCAGCGCAGGGACAAGTACGTCACTCTGAATCGCGCGACACGTACAGTGATGGACGGCGACGAGAGCGAAGCACGAGACGAGGAAGAGAGGGGAGAGTTCCTGCGGGTTAAGATACCAAAGACATACCTGAACCGATGGGTTGACATTGACCCTGGCGAAAGCGAACAAGTAACGACAGCGAGACCGGACGTCGACTCCATTGCGATTCTGACTCCTGAAGGAGGTGTTGAAGCGCGTGGAGAGGATGCGGTGAATCAGATCAAGCACCCGCTCGCGGCCGCGCTATTGTCGGGGGTATTCTGGCACAAGAGATTACGAGCAACGGAGTTCGTCTATTCCTGCTCACGCAGTTACACGTCACTCGAAATCTCGGGAGTCGAGCTGACTTACGCAGGTCCATCAGGATCACCTATGGCTCTCGGGCATATGGTCGAGACAGAAGGGCTTTCGATCGAACTGAAGCCTTCACTTGTTGAGAGAATCCAGGAATCAATTGCCCAATCCGTTATTGGCGGGGCGGACCTCTGGGCTCCGACCGCACTGAAGTTCTTCACCTACACCCTCGCCTCGACCGGAACTGCGGAATCCGCGCAGGTCAGCCCATACGTCGTCCGTGATTTGGTGGGTGTCGTATCCACTGGATTGCGTGAGAAAGGGGAGAGACTGAGCCTCGCTTCACTGATTCAAGAGATGAAGAACCTAGTTCGTGAGAGAGACAGGTTCCAAAAGCTCGCTGTAAGATACTATCGTGGATCGTCAATTCTGGAACACGAAGACACAGACGTTGTGCGACCCGAACTGGGAAAGGACCTGAAAAACACGAGCCGGGACGAGGCCGAGCTTGCAGGCAATGTGCAGCGGCTCACCGCGGCCCTCGAGAGATTGGGCTCCCGGTTAGAAGGCATCGCTGACAATCTCAAGCCGTGGCTTGTCCACATACTCCTGAACTCATTTGCAACCGCAGCATCCAACGCGCTGCAGCGCCTTGCGGGAGTCACTGACGACGTCGTTGGCCATGCGGTCGACTTCCGCGGCGTCGAGGATGGAAGATATCGGGTGTTCCTCTATGACAAGGACGCACTCGGAAGTGGAAGCTGCGATGTGGCCAGGAGATACTCGCACATCCTCCACATACAGAGACATTGCGAAAGCATCGACTCAGCACTGCTCCCATCTGACGATTTCTTCACACTGCTAGAGGAAGAACTGCTACAATGTCCACAACACCACACTGACATCTCCGCCCTTGAGATGTTCACCCAGAGGACCCAGAAGCAACAGGTCATCGGAATCCCAATCCTGGGATACGTTGATTCTCAGGCGCGGGAGGTTCTCGCCAATGCGGGAGCCACATGGGAGAAGCTGGGAATACAAGGGGGATTGGAGGCTTGGAAGCTGCCGGTTCTGCGGCAACAGGTGCAGACTCTCGCCAATGATCAGCTCGAGGTCGATGACCTGATTCGCGCCACGTCCATCTGCTGGAACGGCTGTCCAGAATGCCTGTTGAACAGGGAGACCGGCGGAGGCCTAGTTGGAGAGATGCTTCTGGACAAATCGGTCTTGGACGAATGGTTCCGATTAGGCAGAACCACGAGCAAAGAGTACGTGGAAGTAGACTTGAAGAAACTCGCAAGAGGCGAAATCAATCTCCCGTTCGGTCGTCTTTCAGCGGTCGTGTTGGACCTATCAAATAGAAGAGTGCGCTCGACTTCGCTGCCCTACACGATAGGAATCGAGGTCCTTCGAGGTTCCAGTGAGGAACCCCATCTGATAATCAGGACGTCTGATATTGAAGGTTTCTCCCTGTTCGAAAGTGCAGGTGGCGAACCTACATTGGGTATCGAGTCTATTGGATTCAAGAGACTCTTCTGGCACGATCTGGTGATGACCGCCTACCTCGATCTGCTTGGACTGTTGCCGCCTGAACGAAGGAATATCCAAGCGGTGTTCTATGACTGTCGCGATATCAACTTCGAAGATGTGGGGCTCTCAGCTCGAATGCTCGACGCAATCGCAGAACATGCTCGGAACATAGGAGAGTTGCTCGAAGCCCCTGAGAGACTGTCAGATATTCTGGTCTGGCTCGCAAAACGTGGTTTCACAATAGCGTTGTGCGTCGAGAAGACCAGACTGGAAGAGGAAGGCGTGAAGGATTTCGTCCAACGTCTCAAACGGGCCAAGTGCCATGTCGTCAGCAAGAATCTCGGAGGACTCATGCACAAGAAGGCGATAGTCACGCCGATGGGTGCCATTGAGGGTTCCGCGAACCTCACCTTGGGAGGCACAAGGATGAATGAAGAGATTGTGAACTACGCACAGTGGGGGACACAGGCTTACAAGCAGGTTCAGACCGCCGTCAGGGACACGTTCCAAGGCGCGATTCCAATCAGCTAGGTGGTTCCATGAACAGAACGCCGCTCACTGTAGGCGATCTATACTGCGGCGCCGGAGGCTTCTCAGAAGGGTTCCGTCAGGCTGGATTCAAGATACTATGGGGAGTCGACAACTGGGAGCCCGCCGTGACGACCTTCAAGAGCAATTTCCCCGACGCCAAGGTCCTGACCGACGATGTTCTGTCCTTGGATTATCGAAGACTGGAACCGGTAGACGTTCTCATAGGAAGCCCTCCATGTACGCACTTCTCTCTCGCTAACAAGGGCGGCAACGGCGACGTATCTGAGGGACTCAGACTGGTAAGGCGGTTCATGGACGCTGTAGACGGACTTCGACCACGATACTACGTAATGGAGAACGTGCCTCATCTTGACTCCATATTCGAACGAACAATCCCACAGCCCCTGTTGGAGAGATACTTCCCAGACAGAGTGGTCTTGAATTCGGCTGACTTCGCCCTCCCGCAAAATCGTCGTCGCCTCTTTTTAGGGAGGTTTCCCATTCCTCAAGCGACCACAACTGCTCACGTACCCATGCGGAAGGTAATCCACGGTCTGCCCTATCCAATGGCGTCCGATCTGGCAAAAAGGGAAAGGAAGGTTCGAGATCCTCTCTACGGTTTCTCAATCCCGGTCTCAAAGCTGACGGAGCACTTCTCGGACACGACACTTGACAGAACAGAAATCCGAGAGGCCCTGCGAGAGAAGCAAGGCCATTCCTGGTACGGCCCAATGCGCTTCCCAGATTCTCTGGATTTGCCAAGCAGGACAATAGATACGATTACGGGTCTTTCCCGGCGACAAAGCATCGTGGTGGCGGATTCTAGAGGAGGACGCAAGGTTTACCGCGGTCTCACGGGACGAGAACGCGCATGTCTCCAGGGCTTTCCGATAACTTACCAGTTCTGGGGAAAGTATCTGGCACATAGATCCTCTCTTGTCGGAAACGCAGTTCCACCACCACTGGCGCGCGCGATTGCACTTTCGGTTCGCGAGGATATGGGTATGCTCGGAGATGATTCGCACTTGTCATTCAGCTTGCCAGACGTCCTGCCGCCCACTGCGCCCGCGGCCAGACAACGCTCATACAGGTTTTCACTTCGAAGGACCTATCGCAGGTTCGTACCCGGGACGTTTGTGTCTCGTCGTGCTCGCATCGACTTTGATAATCTGGGCAACAGACCCGCTGTCCATCCGGCTGGTAGACGTCCTCACTTGGTCGAATGGCGACCTGTGCTGTACCTTGGCTACGCGCGAGACTACGTTAGTTTCAGACTTGATGTGACCACGGCATCCCGCATAGCTCTCTATGTCTGCTTGCGGACCGGGCAGCGGCCTGAACTTGTCGAACGGGTAGTTTCGATAGCCTCAAAACTCTTCGCCCGAGCAGTCCCTGATGCCAGCACTCTTCAGGCAATCTGGGCCGGACGAATGAGAAGTCCTATGAATCCTGATTGGATATTGAATCAAACTGCGCGGATATGTCGAGAGGCAGTTGTGAGGGTCAATCGAACAGGAGAGAACGCAATAGAAGCGGGCGAATGTACGCCCTTCCTGGCGGGAACGCGACTCTCCGGAGGTAAGGACTCAAGACGCGGCAGGTGGAAGAAGAAGAGAATCAACCTGTACATGGCGTGCGCCGCCGTGGCGTTGTCGGTTGCTGCATTGTTCGCGAATCGGGGTACTCTTTGGCTGAGGACGAACTGGGGCAAGCATTACGCTGTGCAATCCCTGGATCTGACCTCAGAGCTCCCGGACAAGATGCGAGGAGTAGTGCCTATTGACGTGTTGTCCGACTTCTGCACGGCACGAAGATCACTTCCACACCCATCCGCCACTAGAAAAGAGAATTGATCCGTCAATTTCCGGAGGCGGAGCGTATTCTCCTGATGCACCCAGAGAGATTCTCTCTAATCTCGTGCTCCCAAAGCTCGAGTACAGTCCATCCGGCAGCTTGCAGACTCAGCCGCACCCTTTCATCTCGGGCTCGGTTAAGCGCGAATTTCCTCGCCCAGAATTGCCGGTGAGTTTTTGGCAAGGGTAAGTGGCAACGAGGGCAGTGATGCCAGAAGCAGCCGTGAACTAGAACCGCCACCTTCTTGCTAGGGAACGCGATATCCACACGAGTGCGGCCGACTCTGTGGTTCACTCGATATCGTTTGATGCCCACGCGGCGAACTGCTCTCCTCAACCTCAATTCAAGCCCAGTGTCTCTTCCTCGGTTGGAGACCATCACCCGGTGAGTGACTGGAGAGCTCGCTGGTGGAGGCGGTCCTAGTTTCCTCAGCGACAAGCCGTGTGTCGCCAGCTGAGCTTTCCGGTGTTTCAAACCTCTTGCAAGACCGTCCAGGCTGCTCATATGACTAAGAAATCACCTGAATTTGGTATCTCTGGAGCAACTGGACAATTTTGTCGACTGTTACGTTACTGTGGCCGATCGTGTAGACCTCAACATTACCCGGGGATGTTGTCATCCTTCAGAGGCCGCCTTTCAGCCACAGGAGTTCTTGGTTCGGCCAACGATGGCAACTGCGTTGAAGTAAGTAATAGAATTGTGGTTTCCCATCAGCGTACCGCTGCTCTGTTCCAAGTTCGCCGGGTTTTCCCACGCGGAGTGCTTTCCCGGCGTGTGCATGAGTTCAGTATGGGTCAAAGACAAGATACCAGGAACTGCTCAATAGCAGCTCCAGCACCGCGGCCACGCAAACTGCAATAGTCACCTGCACCCTAATGGGCATGTGAACCACCATGAGTGAAAGAACAGAGAAGGTACTGCCACTCGTGGAAAGTGGCGGGTCCGGAGGGAACCACCCGACTTCTTGGGCGGGTCCACTTCACGCTTCATCAATGGACGCCACCACTAAGGAATATGCCGAAGCAAGTACTTGAAACTTCTAGCTCGACAGCCAATTCCATTTTGCAGTCCTTGCTAGAGGAGAGAAGGCATGTACAATTTCGGGCCGGAGATCGCGGGTTCAAATCCCACGGGCCCGCCAAAAACTTGGTCCGAGTCCCTTTCGCCTTGGTTCAGACGCGGGATCCGACCGCTGTGAGTGTGGGCCGGGATAGGTTTAAACTCGCGTTTAAAACTCTCAACGATCCTCGCAAGCTATGTCGCAGTTGGTAGCCTTGCTACTAGGTTATTCTTCCGTTCCGTTTTGTCTCTGCTATCGTCTGTTTTACTGTTTTGCGGTACTTTCTGGCGTACCACGACTGATGTAAACGATCAGTCACGTAATCGCCAAAAAGAAACTGTTGATGTG
>Ga0315280_10004852_pt1 | contig 19525 bp, 18 predicted proteins | sample YL17G06_40_MG_FD_203697 | JGI IMG/M metagenome (GOLD analysis project Ga0315280, IMG submission 203697) | Sediment microbial communities from Yellowstone Lake, YNP, Wyoming, USA - YL17G06_40 | ecosystem: Environmental > Aquatic > Freshwater > Lake > Sediment | place: USA: Wyoming | collected... | reverse complement strand
CGATCACGATGCCGTGATAAACGCATGGGACATTGACACTTCAATCAACAACATCAAGAGCCTGCAAATCCTCGTTGAGAACCAGCTGGCGCTTTCAGGCATGAGTTCCAACGTGATGAGCCATTTGGAATCGATCTTGAACATGTTTCGGTTCATGTCAATAAGCTTGAGATTCATGTTTACAATAGTTTCTCTGCCAATATTCTTCATGGCTTGGTACATGGGGACGACGGTTTCAAACGTCTCATTCAATCTGAGAAGACGCGAAATAGGCCTGTTACTTACAAAGGGATTTTCCAGAGGCCAGGTTCAAAGACTTTTTCTGACAGAAACAGTAGTCATAGGAACCCTAGGTGGATCACTCGGCGTCCTTTTTGGATTCTTGTTGAATCCGATTTTCACCGGATTCAGCACAGACTCATTCCAAACTAATCTGCTTAGCCCTTACACAGTGGCCTTTACCATAGCCTTCGGGATAATCATAGCCGTAGCTTCAACTTACAGCTCAGCAAAGAAGGCTTCCCAACTCCCCACGATGGACGCGCTAAGAGAGTATCTGCCGATGGAGGAAACGAAAGCCTACCGGAAAAGATTGGTTTGGATCGCATTTATCCTAGGAACTTACAAAATAGCGGTTTTCATTCTAGGCCTAAACATGACAACAATACTGAGCAAGCTAGCTTTTGGAGGAGGCACAAACTTCATTCTCGTAATACTAATTAGTCTCTTTTTGGTCGTGGATGCTGTACTGAATTATGTGGGACCATTACTCTTCTTCTGGGGAGTCACCAAACTCTTGATCATTGGTTCCACAAAGTTTCAGGAACTCACAGCAAAAGCCGCCAAGTTCATGGGCGAATTGGGAGTGCTGGCAACGAAGAATGTCAAAATGAACCCAGCCCGCTCCGCTGCAGTAGCCTTCTTGCTGGCTCTGATTGTAAGCTATAGCGTGCAAGTCACTGGACAGTTAGCCAGTGAACACGACTTCGCCGTTCGAACGGTCTACAATGACGTAGGTGCAGACGTCAGCTTCTACATTCCTTACGCAAACGATGTAGCCAATATCTCTTCGATCGTGACTGCAAACCTTTCCTCAACCATCGAAAGCTCAACATTGGAATACAACTTCGAAACCTTAGGAACTGTCAGAACTCTGAGCTTAAAGGCTGTTGATCCACAATCATGGCTTAAGACAGCGTACTACGAAAGCGGATGGTTCAGCGGAAACGACGTTGCCACAGCATTTGAGGAATTAGCATCAGACAACAAGACAATAATTCTGAGACGTGCAGAAGCGTCACTCTTGAAAATCAACCTCGATGATAGTATCGTCGTGTATTTTGGTGGCAATGCGACAACTCTTAGAATCGTGGGGTTCTTCGGTCCTGAATCAACCCAGCAGGAACAAAGCGGTTCTTTCGCGGCCTACTGGTCCTACGTTTCCGAAGAACTCTATGAGGGTGTCAGCAGTTCGGTCAACCCCTCCACGAGGATGTTGATTAAGCTCAAGGCAGGCGTTGACGGCGCGAATGTCACGCAAAACATCCGTGACATGAAACTGAACGTAAGCTCGATCCAGTCTTTTGCTGAAAGATGGAAAGAAACCCAGTCAAACGTCTATACCGTTGGCCTATTGGACATCCAAAGGTTAGGCACCTTTTTCGCGATCTTGGCAGCTTCTGTTGGAACAGCGCTTGTGAGTGCCGTCAGCATGAAGGAGAGAGGTCGGGAAGCCACGATAATGAGCGTAAGAGGCCTGTCCTACAAGCAGCTATTGATAATGTTCTTGACCGAAAACCTAGCTCTTGTCACGTTCTCAGTTATTCTGGGGCTCTTCGTCGGCTTCATTACCCTCTATGGCAACATATCCTCAAACAATTCCTTCCTCAGCGACGTACTCATTTTGCGTCGTCTGGTTTTCACGGTGGACTCGGTACTCACTCTGGTTTCATGCCTTGCGCTGATTCTTGGTTCGACCATCTTGCCCATCGTAATCATGTCGAGAAGATACGTAACAAAACTTGAAAGGATGGTTCGTCTAAGATGAAAGGACTATGTGCAAAAGTAAGAGACTTGGTCAAGGCCTATCGGATCGGCAAAATCGAAGTGCAAGCCCTGAGAGGGTTGAACATGGATGTCAAGGCAGGCGAATTCGTGGCCATCATAGGACCAAGTGGAAGCGGAAAAACAACGTTGCTTAACATTATCGGCGGGTTAGACCAAGCGACGGCAGGTAACGTACAAGTCGGCGACACGGTGGTAACTGCGCTATCAACAACGCAGCTTGTCGATTACCGAAGACAGTTGGTCGGTCACATATTCCAAACCTTGAACCTCATTCCGACACTGACAGCGGCAGAAAACATCGAGCTTTCCATGATAGCCTTAGGTGTGGCAAGAAAGAAGAGAAGCGAACGGGTGCAAGAACTTCTTCAGACAGTCGGTTTGGTGGATCGTGCCGAGCACAAGCCCGAAGAGCTTAGCGGTGGCGAACAGCAACGCGTGGCTATAGCCGCTGCTTTGGCGAATGACGCTCCGGTTCTCTTAGCTGACGAACCTACAGGTGAGCTAGATACCGCGAACGCCAAGATCGTCATAGACTACCTGGTCAGGGTGAATAAGGAACTCAGCAAGACCATAATTATGGTGACTCATGACCCGAGCGTTGCAAGAAGGACAGACAGAATTCTCCGCATAGAAGACGGCACCATAAAGTTGGCGTTAGCTCCAAGCGAAGTCATGGTTGAGGAGAAGGCGGGGTCTTACGTTGATCAGCTTAAGACCAGAATAAAAGAAATAGACAAGCAAATGCAACAGATGGACAAGGATTTCAAAGGCGGCAAAATAGGCGGCGACGAGTACGTTGAAAAGAGACAAAACCTCAAACAAACAAAAGACAGTCTACGAGAAGAACTGCACCGAATGGGAGTAGTGGCATAACCTAACCAGCCATCTTTCCTCCACTCGCTTCTAGTGCCACAGCAAGTATTCTGTCCTTGATAAAACAACAATTCCAGATATACCGCAGACTCACTCTCAGACAACGTATTCGTTCTAAGGAAAATCATATATATCTTAGCAATACATATAGGTCCTCGCGGGTAACCGCACAGGAGACTCAAGAAATGACAATCCGAAAAAAAGAATTGTTGACAACTGCATGCATTGTATTAACACTGCTCGTCATAATCGGCACAGCGGTTGTTTATGCAAAGCCTACAGATCCCACCGAGGGCGATCTGGAAGACTACCACTCTACCGGCGACTGGAATTGGGGAATTGATGCATATTGCTATGGGCATTGGGTTTGGTTCTGGATGTACAGGCCTCCCGATATCATTTTCACAGAATGGTACTGCGCCGGCAGCAGATGGGGAGGACTCGGCGTCTGGTACACTGGATACATGCTATTCTCTTGGCATTGGGATTCGGGTTCAAGCTATGTCTACGATGGTGGCGGTGGTCCAGTTTTTACGCCCTACTATACGATACACACTCATCACATCCACTGTAGAACTGAATCTTGGTTTGCAAACTGGATTGGCCAGAACTGGTACGCTTATGCTGAGGCTCAACTCAACATGTAACATAACAAGTGAAAGCAATTGCTCCCACTCTCCCTTTTTTCTTCTGTCGGCACATTAAGAAAACTATTTGTCGCTCTCGTAGCACTCCTTTCTCTTCTGCCGATCCCACAGCTTGTTTTCGGTGCTTCTCCAAATTGGTTGACGAAAGGCGTTTACGTCAGATACGAGACCAGACTAGGTTCCAACACAGAGGTCGGCTACGTCCACTTCCTGAACGGTACGCAAACAAATGAAGCTTGTTTCGTGGTCCTTCAGTGGGAATGCATGAATATCGAAGGAGACAAAGCCCTACTGGACATTAACGTAACACACACGACGAAATCCAACGGAGTTGCCCTGTACCAGACAAGAGTCTATGTTAACACCGAGGACAGAGGTGTTACATTGCTTAATGGAACATACATCGGAAAAACTTGGCTTTGGTTACCACGCAATCCAGCGCAAGGTGAAATCATTGAGGTCAATGACAGCACAAATGCGACAGCAGACGTAAAAGGGTGGATGGCCACATGTCAAGGGGCTCAGAAGAGCTTCTGGGTCTATGGCTTCGGAGGATATGATCTGGATACAGGAGTGCTCCTCTCTCCATACCTTGAAGGCGACTCCATTCTGCAGGTACTTGGGATTCTTTCGATCAAAAACTTGAACGTTGCCGACACCAATATCGACCTTGGACCAAGAGAATGGCTGCCCGAAATCATTACGTCCTTGCCCTACATCCTAATCGCCATGTCAATTGGTGTTATCTTCCTTCTAGTATTGCGCAGAAGACAGAAAAGGAGCAGAACAAAGAGATCGTCAAGACTCAAAAACCATCCATAACAAATAGTCTTGGATATGATGGTTCACGATACGCATAGAGGTCAAATTCCAAGCATCTTAAATTCCTGTTAATCCCCTGAGGAGAAGGTTGGAACAAATCAGGTTGTCGATTTATCTCTATTGCATTAAGGCGTTTACTCGATTTCGACAATGCCTATGTCCTTACTTCGTACCTACACAGTCTGTTCATCATATGCTGAATCAAGTAAATGATCTCCTTTGTCCACCAGAAGCCTATGGTTGTCCTTTTCCTATCTTCCATTAACCCGTCATCCGTTGGTTGGATAGAACTTTACCCCAAGCATCACTGGAAATCATCAACCAACATGAGCACCCCGTGGAAGAAGAAGACCAAAGATTTTTCAGCGTATAGTCATCTTTTAATTTGAGAGCTCCCAGCCTAAGACTTGCGGCAATCTGCATATTCGCGATTGGAACAGCATTTCAACTCCGAAAAAGACAAACAGGCGAACACAGAATACGGCGGCTGTAGTTGTTGGTTGGTTGGTGGTTGGGGTAAAGTTTTATTCCCCCCAAAACGCCAACGGGCTGATTGCATAAGCGATCATCCATCTCCCTGCCCCTTCCCTCAAGGGAATGGATGCCGCTTGTATCTGAGGCATAGCCCGACCTTCCCTCCCCACAGGAAGAAGTGATGCAGAAAAGTTATAGCTGTTATCACTGCAATTGGCTTGAGTAGTGATGCTGATTGCTTGAAGGCAAGAATGTGAACTTGCGAGTTATGGAGAAAGAGGATCTGCCATTTTACGTGAATTGGGTTAATGATCCCACTTTCTTTGGAGAATTCAATCCTCTTGAACAAGCAACGAAGGCAGAGATGGAGAAGAACTATGACACTGCTCCTCCAGAAAGGAAAAGATTCTTCGTAGAGAAGAAGGACGGAACCAAGATCGGTGTCGTTGGTGTCTGGTCAGCTGGAGCCCTTTGGGAAATAGGTTTTACGCTGATTTCAGGTGAAAGAGGAAAAGGCTATAGTACTGAGGCAGTCACGATAATGGTTGATTACCTGTTTCTGTCAAGAAACCTGGTGCGAATCCAAGCCACGACAGACCTGAGGAACACGGCTTCTCAATCTCTACTTGAGAAAATTGGCTTCAAAAGAGAAGGAACCCTACGCAAATCGTACTTCTCGAGAGGGGCATGGACTGACTGCTATATCTACAGTATTCTTAGAGAAGAATGGAAAGAACCAAAAATACTAACAAGGACAACTTGAGGAATGGGATAAAACTTTACCCCAACCCAACAAACACAACAGTGATTAACTGAATCAAACATCAGGCGGTCCCTCTCTTATTTTTCTCCTTATCTGCTTCAAATCCCCTTTCCAACTGTAGACTCTTTCTACCCACCAAGTGATTTTTCCTGATTTCAAAATCGGCTCAAAGTATTCCTTTATCATTTTTCTGCTTTGAGGAGCCTTCCCAAGTGTTATGAAGTCGAAACCTTTTAGATCTCCTCTGAATTGCTTAATATAATCAGCTACATTCTCAAAGTATTTCGCGACAATATCTCCCTTCTTATTAGAAAACTCGGGAAATGCTCCTTCAAACTTTGCTGCCCTTTGGAACGGTTTCATGCGCCACGACAATTTGCCTCCACCTACCCAAATTGGGATTCTATCTTTATCTCCATAAGGTTTTGGCAAAAAAATCGTTCCTTCTTCTATCCTATAATGCTTACCAGAAAAACCAAATGCTTCTCCTTTCCACAATCCCCGCAAAATTCCCAGAGATTCGTCAAGTTTTTCTCTTCTTGTCCTATTATCAATTTCTTCTCCAAATCTTTCGAAATCTTGATTGACCACTGACCCCAGTCCAACTCCAAGGATTAGTCTGCCCTTGGACAGATGATCTAATGATACACTTTCTCTCGCAACTTTCCAAGGACGACGTCGTGCAAGAGGAGTGACCATGGGACCAAGCATAACTTTTTTCGTATTTGCAGCAATAGCAGCTAGTGCAATCCACGGATCAATAACCCGTGAATCCTCTCTTGGTTTATGTAGCATGTGATCCCAAGGGAATATTCCGTTCCATCCCGCCTCCTCAGCGTCTTGGGCAAGAGCTATTAACCCCTCAAAATCGCTGTAGATTCCCAGATTGCTGATTGATACTCCAAATTTCATACTGCAATTTCCACCTTTTCACACATGTCTTTGCTCCTGCTATAACTCTTCCCCATACGTTGTGGTTTGGTTGGTGGTGGATAAAACTTTACTCCCTACACACACATTCGCTCAAACACGGAAGAATCGTAAATACGGGCAATTCGCGCGCTCTTTTGGGCTATTCTTCTCGCTTTTCTGGTTCTTTCACAAACACGAGTGCCAGCAGAAATGAGGGCAAAGTTGCTACTATGGCAAGCAAGAACGGTGTCTGAGGAGACACGTGCTCATAAAGATATCCGCCTAGTAGGCTGCCTGAAGCCATGATTATGTAGTTGGCGAAGTTGATGAAGCCATTGACTTTCCCTCGTTGCTCTCTCGGAGTCAAGTCAGCTTGCAGCGCGCCGAACGATGCGTTCAGCATCACTTGACCTGCACCTAGGAGGATCAGCGATATGGCAACTTTCGTCAAGTCTCCATAAACGAAGATCCACATTGCCAATCCGAAGATTAGTATCGAAATGAGAATGGGTATTTTCCTTTTTATTTTGTCCACGAGCTTACCCACAGGTACGGCCAAGATTATTGTTGTTACTGGTATGATTGCGATGATGAACGCCCACATTATCTCGTCTATGTGGAGCACTCTTGTAGCATAGACAACCGTGAACAGGTTTGTAGCCGAGAATCCGAAGATTGCTATGGAAAATGATAGGAAAAGATAGAGCATCGATTTGGGCACTTTTCTCCACACGCGGAAGCTTTCCTTCAGAGCTGTTGGATAGCTATGTATTATCTCATTCAGGCGTGGTTTTGTAGCGTTCACAATGGTTTCTCTTAGGCGGAATAGCCTGAGAAACGCTGCGACTAGAAAGAGGGCAACGACAAGACCATAGGCTATCTGCATGCCGCCAATTAAACCGAACTGAGCGCGCAACAGACCAGCGACGGCTGGGCTTGGTGTCGTGGAAGCGCTTGCTATTAGCATGACTATGCCGAATCCCATTCCTCTTTTTTCGGCGGGAAGCGAGTCAGAAATCATCGCATTCAAAGCTGGTTGATAAGTCGAGTTAAACACACCCATTAGAGTCGCACCGATAAGTATGAACGCCCATGAGGGCATGGTTGAATTGAAAGGCCATGAGGGTGCAATTGCGTAGAGTATGAAACTGAGGGCCACGCCGAATGTCATCGTTGAGATGAGCCACTTTCTTCCATACTTATCGGCTAAGTAGCCACCTGGGAACTGCATCGAAGCTAATGCTAGGAATTGAGAAAGACCTATGACGCCCAGAATTGTTTCCGTAGCGCCAAGTCCAAGTACGTAGAGTCCGTAGTAGGTGGCAGGCAGTTCCATGGCAAAGTCAATCATTATCCAGCTTACTACCAAAACCGCGTAGTTCCCTCTGATAAATGAGAATTCCCGTTTGAGAGTTCCGAGAAAGGTCATGCGCTCACCTTCTTCTTGAATCGAATGACTGGACACGCTATTTCTGCTTTCTGAGAAGAAGTGATCAGGCTGTTGACCACGTGTCCAGCCACTTCGTCAAGAGTGCTAGCAAGTAATGTTTCTTCTTCGATCAAGGATGACACTCTCTGACTCTCCAGAAGAGGATCGCGAAGGTGGGCATAAAAGGCGACGCACATGTCGTAATCACCTCAGGTGACTATGGAGGTGTCTGTCCCGCAATCCCCCATTTTTCTGTCACATGTACCTCGGGTAGCGCGCGCTAGACATGCGGTTTTAGAATATTTATCTTGGCTTCTGAAATCAAATATTCTGATTGCAAATGACTTGGAAATGGGATGCAACGAGTTGGAAAACGAGCATAAGAAAACTGTGGAGTTCCGAAGTCTTTCTAGGAAACAAATGAAGAGAGATGCAAGTGAACCGTTGTACCTGACTAGATACGAATAGCGCGCGCCAAGATCCTAAAACCCAAGAAAGGTTTCATGTTGAAGCGAGAGTCACCCGAACGATCGATGGCTTCAAGGTTTGTTTGAATAGAGTGAGGCCTAAATGTTTTTGCAGCCTTCAACTTGGCTTGTTTGTACTCCTTTTCAGCTCGATAATAAAGCAGGTTGGCCGCTTCTCTCACAACTCTTTTTCTTGAGCTGATAGAATCGACTGTCACGGATTCACAGAGAAAACTCTGGGTTAGACGTCGGACTACCGCGCGCCAAGCTTAGCGTTTGATGATCTGTTCATAAAGCCCCAGTGTTTTTTCAGCTATCTTGTCCCACGTGAACTCTTTCAGGACTCTGCGTCTGCCGTTTTTGCCCAGCCACTTTCTTTTCTCATCGTTTTCCAAAACGCAGTTTATGCCCCAAGCTATGTCTGACGGGTTGCTTGGATCTATGTGATAACCGCACTGTTCTTCGCCGTAATACACGACTATCTCCCGCATACCGCTGATGCCAGCTGCGCCGATGACAACTGGCCGCTCCATACTCATTGCCTCAAGAACCACTATTCCGAAGGGTTCATAGAAGCTTGGGAAAACTGCGACATCGCACGCTGCGTAGTGAAGTATACGTTCCTCTTCTGGGATGAACTCGAAACGGAACTTCACAAAACCGCTCATTTTCGCGGCTTTGACCAAACTCATCAGGTACTCTTGCAACTCGCCTAGACCCACAATCACAAGCTTCGCCTTTGGATTTTTCTGTAGAATGTGGGGCAACGCCATGATAAGCTTGTCAACGCCTTTGACGCCAACGAGTCTGCCAATGAAAAGAATCATGTAGTCATCGTCTTTGATACCATACATCGCTCTGACTTTCTTGATCTGCTCACGGGACACTGTTGCTGGATCATATTTCTTCGGGTCGACCCCGTTGTAGGCAACTTGGATTTTCTCTTTCGGAAATCCGAGGCCTACCAGCTCATCCTTCATAGCATAGGAAACTGTCACGATAAGGTCAGCCGCCTTGGCGGCGTGGAGTTCAATGTTGCTCACCGTAGTCGAGCCTTTTCCAAGAGTTCTTCCTTTCTCTGTTGAGTGAACGTGGAACGCAAAGGGCAATCCTGCCTCTTTCTTAGCAGTCATTCCCCCTATAGCTGAAAGCCAGTCATGAGCAACGACAAGGTCGAACTTGACGCCTTCTTTCCTTATCAACTCATTGACGAGTTTTGCAGCGCTAAGATAATTGTACACGAGGATTTTTGAGAACCATTGTATCCCACTACCCCATTTCCTTATGTCTTCTGCAACTACATCGGGCAACGAGTCAGAAATGTCGATGTGTTGCGGCCGATGAATTTCGATACCTCGCCAAATCTCACGCGTCGGTAGGCTACCTGCATCATCATTCATTGTGAAGACTGTAACGTCATTGTCCATGAGAACAAACTGGCGAGTTATTTCAGCCGAGTAGGTTCCCAAGCCACCGACGATCTTTGGGGGATACTCGTAGACTAGAACAGCAAGCTTCATTGTTTTTCATCGTTGCCCGTTTCTTAATAGTCCCTTACTGTTATTGCCCGTGCACGCGTGTTTCGCAAGGTTTTCCTATTCTCTTGTAAGAGTTATTTCCATTGTTGAAACCATCCGTGCTCTGTTTTCGCCTTCTCTTGGTGGCATCTCCTCTGTTCCTATCGCGACTTTGCTTACTTTTAGGTCTTTTAGGAAGCGATTTCTGGTTATTTCAGCTACGTCAACTGCCGTGGTGATTGCTTGTCCTCGGGCTTTCAAGGTTATTTCCTTAGCATTGCTCGCCGATAGTCTTGTGATAACTGCTAGAACGTAGTCCATTGGTGGTTTACTTCCAATGAAAACGATTCCCGATTTTTCCGCCGTTTTCCATCATTCCTTTCATCATTTATTGTAACGTGTAACGTTGCTGTGTTCTTCTCGTCTTCAACATTAGAACGCTACTGCCCTATATTACGCAAACTTCCTTATAAGGCGACTAAACAAGCAAAGAGTATGTGTTAAGTCCTAAACAGGTATGAGCTGGGTTCTGCATGAAAAGGTCTCAGAAAAAACTCAGAAGAAGAAAAAGATACTTGAAGAGAATGCACAGGAAAGTAAGACGGAAAGAATGAAAGACATGAAATCATCTAGCACGTAGAAGTTTGGTCAGTTGGGTAAGACTTCACCTTTGTGTGTGGGATAAAACTTTACCCCCAAACCCAAACGTTCACGCTCTCGCCTCCTTTTACCCTCAAACATCGGCAGCCTGCGTCAATTCGACATGGACATTATCTTTCGTGCGAAATTCGAAGCCTTTTCCAAATCCGTTTGACTCGGATGCCTTCGGGCTTCCTGAATATATTCTTTCCATTCCTCATGCGACCTGATTATTGCGCAGTGTATGAATACTTGAATCCGAAGGTTAGGTGAACCTTGGCAGTGGTAGTATCCCTTGAAGTCGATTTGCTTTTCTTTGCTTATGCTCTCGAAAGAATCTATGCATTTGGACGCCCATTTGTCGAAAATAGCCTGACCATGGTCGTTTTGTTCAGGAGTCCACACTGAGTGTGTAAAGAAGCCTGCTAACTTGAACTTTGGTGATTCTGGAAGCTCCTTCAAGAGCTTCTTAACTGGAGCCGCCAAGTCTGCCGAGTGACAAGCGGAACCCAGAAAAACTAGGTCGTAATTGTTCAACGTTTCTGAGCTGATGTCTTTTACTCTCTTCAGGTGTGCTTCATGTTCTCTTGAAGCTTCTTCATAAATCGCCTTAGCGATTTTCTCCGTGTTTCCAGTTTCACTGTAATAGGCGACGAGCACTTTCAATGTGATGCTCTCTCCTGAGGTTTGGAAGGCAAGCACGTTTATTTGTTTTTGCTCGCATTGTACAAATCACGTGTATCAGTTGGTTGGGGTAAATTTTTATCCAACCAACCAAAGACGAATTCTTGGTCTGCGATTGTTGTCAACATTTAGTGAGCATTTTCGTAGACTGAATCAGGCATTGCTCTTGACCATGCATTTGGATTCTGGTACTTGAATGCTGGTGCTTTGCCTTCTGTCTGTTCTTCTTTTCCGACAAGAATTTTCTTCATTTTGGACAGGAGTTTTCTGTGGGTCTCTTCGTCTCTGATTATGATTGCAAGTATATCCTTCAGGTCTTTTATATCCACGTTGTAGATTTCACGTATTTCATTTGTCATGTATTGAAGTGTCTTCAGCTGAACCAAGATATGGTATTCTTCGCCAACAGTGCTCTCCAGAAGCATCAACTTCTTCACCAATGACGCCATGCTCTCTTTGGGTATCTTCTGTTCTTTAGCAATCTCTTTTGCGAGATTCTCGATTATCGTCCATGTTTTGCCAAAAAAGAGCTTCTTCTCGTAGTCTTTGGGTTGTTTTTTTGGTTTAGCAATACTTTCGGCTATTCCCTTGAGGACTGCTGAATGTTTGCGACTATCGTATGCTATATGAAGCAACAAGGAATTGACTAATGGAAGATTCACTTTGTCGGCAAGATTCTTATAAAGCGAATATGCTCTTTCTTCTAAAATGCTAGCACAATGCAGAAAGTCTGCAATGCTTTCCTGCTTCATCTTTGCCATTTCTAGGCTTCCATCCAGCTGATAAAATCGCAAAGTGATAAATGATTTGTGAATTCGAAATTCAGGGAAGTTTTGTCTTTGGGTTTGGGGTAAAGTTTTATCCCCCCCCCGAAACTACGACCCAACGGGCTGACTACGTGCTAACACCCATCCCCTGCCCCTTCCCTCAAGGGAAGGGGTGCCAGGGTGAGTGAGGGTGCGTGTCACGTTCTCCTTCTTGAGTGGGAGAACTTGCGGAAAAGTTATAGCTGAACCGAAAGAACTAATCATAATTATGGAAACGGAGAAGAGGTGAGTCTTGAATTGAAAGAATACGAGTGTGTTCAGGTTGGTCATCACAAGGATATAGGCAAAACTATTGAGGAATGGCAAAAGAAGGGTTGGCGCCTCCACACATACCAAGCAACGCGCGCGCGGACAGATGTCAGGCATTACTTGCTGTTTGAGAAAGGCGAGTGAGCAAGACAGACAAGCGTACACCTGGCTTTTCATTCCAGACCACTTTCCTTTTTTGTGTGTGTGCACAGAAATTCTATTTTGGGTTTGGGATAAAACTTTACCCCAACCAACCAACCAACCAAATTCAACGACTGGAAAGTGACAGAAAAAGGCTGACGCAGGACAGTATACACGGTTCAGGACACAATATCCTGATTGTTGTCAAACTGTAGCAAGGTAGTAGGTTCAAGTAGATTCAAGTCAATATAGGGTATAGGTATAGTCGGAATCGAGTATACGCTTATTTTGCGGAAAAGCTATAGCCGAACCGAAGGATACTGTAGGGATTGGTGAGTTGAAGTGCTTGAAGGCAAGAATGTAAATTTGAGGATTATGGAGAAGGAGGATTTGCCTTTGCTTCAGGAGTGGATGAACAATCCTAGATTTATGGGTGAGTATCAGCCTATTACACAATGGTCTAGAACAGAGTTAGAGAAGGGGGAGGCTAGCCCTTTTGAGTGGAAGTGGTTTTTCATAGAGAAGAAAGATGGAGGCAAGATTGGCTCCATAGTACAGTATAACTCGTATCTAGGCCTGGTAAAGCTTTTGGAAATAGGCTATGCCTTGCTTCCAAGTGAAAGAGGTAAAGGCTACTGCACTGAAGCTGTTCAGCTAATGGTTGATTACTTGTTTCTTTCAATGGATGTTTCAAGAGTTCAGGCATCACTTTCAATAAAGAACAAGGCTTCTGAGAGAGTTCTTGAAAAAGCAGGGTTCACAAGAGAAGGAACGATCCGTAAGACCTCAAGAGGAGCAAGAAGAGATGCCTATCTCTACAGCATTCTCAGAGAAGAATGGAAAGAACCAAAAATACTAACAAAGACAGCTTCAAGATAGCTTAGATTTGTGTGTGTGTGGGATAAAACTTTACCCCAACCAACCAACTTCTTTTCAATCGAAGACACGATTGTCTCATAAACCTTCAAGTCAATCAGACAAGGATTCAGCACAAAGTTGATGTCAATCGAACCACAATGCTGATCCCTTTTGCCAAACTTCTCCAAAATGAAATATGGTGTTGTCGCCGGGGCATACCCAAGCGGTTTCAAGTCTCATTGTTGAGAATAGATGGTGAAAGGGTCTTTGTTCGGTCGGTTTCGTGCAGTGTTCGTCCAGATATATATTTGTTCGCTAGAAGCGAACAGAGAACTCCGTAGCCAACACTTGAAGAAACGCATTCACACGTTCATAGGCATCTGTTCTAGTGTCCCCTCCTGCAAAACGTGAAACCATGACTGGCCCCATCTATTTCTGCATCTCTAAGCTTTCTAATGTTCGCCAGAAAGAATACTTGAATGAATTAGGCTTTGGCTTTCAAGGTCTCTCTTTTCAGGGTTCTTCTTGCGAATATGTATGAGAGAATGGGGTCAGCTAGAAATACTATCACGAAGAGGGCCATGGTGTTGTTGAAGTCTGCGGTGATAATGCCAGTTTTGGACAGTGCCCAGTATGGGAATATTAGCAGAAAGTTTTGGAGGCAGGAAATGGCGAGAATGTAATAGGTTTTGCCTGTGCCGAGGAATACGCTTCTTATGATCATTCCAATTGCGAAGCAGCAGTATGGGATGATGAGCCATTTGGATGTCTCCACTGAATACGTTTCGAACAGTTATGGTGAGTTAGGTGATCGGATAAGGGGTAAGGGGGAATGCGTTTGGATTCATTGAGCGCGCGCGCTAGACTGCGGCTCTTCCTCAGACGCTATATCCAATACTCTCCAAATTTCTCTTTATTCCTTCACCGAGTTTTTTCTCTTCTTTCAGTTGCTCTGCAAGCTCATTGTGAGCCTACTTTAGAAGGTGGTGTTGTGGCGCCTCAGAATCAATTTAATGTCAAATCATCTTGGGAAAAAAGAACCGAACTTAAATCCCTTCATACTGACGTGATATCATCATAGGCGCCATGATTATTTCGACTTTCACCAGCTAAGTCTTATGAGAAACCGTTGAGTTAAAGCTCGCTACCCAAGGACGGACTGCTTTATGCTGCTATAGGCAATTATGGCTATTTCTTCCAGAAAGAACGTTGAATCTTCCATAAGTAGACCGGACGTTATTAGGGCGTATAGCATGAAAGGTGTAAAAGGGGATACTGTTAAGTTATTTGTCATGAAGCCGCAAGTGTTAAATAGGTGTTAATGCACGCATTCTATTTGGTGTACTCTAAGCCCAAAGGGTACACTCTTTGCGAATAATTCGCATTATAATGTTATGTTATGAAATCAGAAGCTTTGGCTATTGCAGGCATATTGTCAAATCCCATGCTTGATAGAAGCCTCACATGTTCCTCATCGGTAGGTTCCCATGGTACAATGAAGTCAGAGCTATCCCAGAATGTCATATCTCTGTCAAAATCTAGGAATTTTACGCAACCCTTTGTCTTGATTGCTTTCCGTATAACCGCATTATAGAACTTGCTCCATTCAAAGCTTTTTTTTACCGTCTTTCTTGGTAAAGAAGGAGACCATGCGATGAAGTATATTGGGTGCTTGACATATCCATTAAGGTTTATGTCTAAAGGTAGTTCAGGAACTGTAGCTCTTATTACCCAATCAAATTTCGATAGATTGTAACTCTTCACCTTCTTAGATAATGCGAAGGTTTTGCATCTTTTTCGGATTGGTTGAGCAATGCTTCGATAGTCGATAGCTCCAAAATGAAATATGTCTATCATTTTCAGAAGAAGATCAGCAAACGAGATGAGACAGTCACATTCACAACCGCTATAGAAAGTCTTCATGTTCACCTTGCTAGTTTCCATTTCAGTCCATGCAGGTGTTGACTTTCCCTCGAAGTGGTCAATATGGTATTCGAAAGTTTCCTCGCTTTTGCTGTAGTTTTGCCAATGCCACCAAGCACATGCATGTGCAAATCCATTTTGGTGTTTATCAATGTACTCTAAGGGGCTCAATCTTTGTCCTTGAGCCTTGCCAAAAATTGAAACGTATGGTTTTGAGTACGTGGCAAAATACAAATCTATATGAGCTATAATCCATTCTAGATCGTTTAAGATGTCCGTAGCTATTCCATCAAATTTTGCACCCACTTGTTTTACCATATGTGCACCTTTGTAAATTGGTTTCTCTTGTCTGATTCCATATTTATCAAGGATGGTCTTTAATACAGTCTGATAATGGTCATCAAAATTTGGAATTGGGGTCGTGACCGAAGCTCCAACCAATGCTTTTAGTATGATGGGCTTTCCGTGTGGTTGACCAGATTGAGGTGGATTGAAATATTCTTCAAGTGGGGTGAACTCTTTGTTTAGAACCATTGAATCGAATCCACTAGTAAACATCTACTTCACCAGGCAAGTCTAAGCAATAGGATGCGTAAAAATCTTTCACTGCAAAAGATAATCATACTAAAAGCCTTTGGCTGTCTTATCACAAATCCCTTAACAGTATCGTAAAAGGGGAAGGTTTTAGAGCATGTTAGCGCGCGCCTCAATGGGCTGTTTAGGTATTAATTTGTCAAGAAAAGCAAAGAAAGCTGAAGGTCTTGAGCAACATAAAAAATTGCAGCGTGAGAAGGACCAGAAAAGGAAAAGAGAACAACGACAAGAGCTTTCTCCTATCGGTGCCCTCAAGCCAGTTTTTATTTGGCGGAAAAGTTATAGGCGAACCGACTGATTAAAATCAGAATTTAGAGATAGAAGCGAGTGAATAAGAATAAGAAATTTCCAAGTTTCGCAACGAAAAACCAAAACAAAGAAAGTGAATTAGATGACATATAGGCGAAGTAATAGAAATTCCCGAAAGATCCATCGAAGACACTCTAAAAAGAGGGAAAAAAAATAGTTGATAAAGAGAATTAGGAAAATGCGGCTTGAAGATTGGTGGGATTGTTTGCGGCTCTGAGTCTATGGACTTTTTTTATAATTCGTATGATTGGCGCAGTTATTTTTGTTGTATTAATAACCATATAGAAGAACCTTCTATCAGCCCTTTTAAGCAACCGTGACCATTTTTCATTGGCGATATCTATGTCAAACGGGATAACGGGAGATATCTCCACTCTACTTGTTTTCATCCGAAAATGGCGAACACTTGCTTTCTGCAACTACCTATGGAACGTCAGCTCAGGAAATCTCTGGCATAGCCGTTCGCATCTCTTTCCTCTTTTCTCTCAGCTATTTCCAAACCATTGACGTAACTCAGGTGATGATACAGTTCATGGAGTACTGTTCGTTTCGTCAATCCTCTCTTCGTGAAGTAAGCCTTGTTCTCGAAGCAGACAGCGAGGTCTCCGTTGCCTACTTTTCTGCCGTTGAGTATTATTCTCATCCGTCTAACTCGATAATGCTTTGTCAGATAGTCTACAGCGCGCGCTGAGGCTAAGTAAGGCTTGCAGGCAGTTAGCATGGCTGTGTGGTTTCCAGATTTGGGGCAGTCCCATTGTTAGTTCTTTAGATAATCGTTAGATTTATATTCGGGAATCACAACGCAGAAAAAAGTTCACCTGTTTAGGAAAAAGAGAGGAAATGATGCCTTGAATCCGTTCGATTAGCCTTTGAGCAACACTTTGACCGTGTCAACGCCCTCAAACGGTGTTCCAGCAGCCATACCTGTTATCTCAAGATTGACGTCGAGACTTTTTCCAGTATATTGACTATAATCCGCTAAGCGAAGCCACTCTATCACAGTTGAACGGTCAAACTTTACCATCAAATCAGCCATGCCATCGCAATCGTAGTCTCCGATTTGTGTGGGAGCCCCTAAATCGACCCCAATAGTGCCATTTAGTAAGATCGTGCTCGTATCAATGTCACCAACATTGAAGCCTGCAGAAAGCTCAATGTAACATGTAATCCACTCGCCATTGCTTTTCAAGTTTAAAGTGTCTGGGTCAATGTCAACGGTTGCGAGGATTTCTGTGGGCCCAATTTTTATCAGCCAAAAATCTCGGCTTCCAACACCAAAGGACTCGGTGAATCCAGCCAGCGCATAGCCACCGTCAGTTGTTTGTGCAAAAGACGCCGCTATATCCTCGCTTTTTCCACCATATGTTTCGTTCCACTCTACATTTCCAAGGTTATCAGTTTTAACCAACCAGAAATCAGCTGCACCTTCACCGAAAGAGCGGGTGTAACCTGAAAACATATATCCATTGGCACCTATCTGTCCTATAGACGTTGCCCAATCATCATTTGCTCCGCCATACGTATGGTTCCATTCCATTTCTCCATTAGAGTCGGTCTTAACCAACCAAGTATCAAAGCCTCCTTCCCCAAAGGAATTTGTAAGGCCGGTAATAGCGTAGCCTCCGTCTATCGTCTGAACAACTGAATGGGCAGTCTCCTCTCCTGGTCCTCCATAAGTATTGTCCCACTGCATCCTGCCAAACGAGTCCGTCTTAATTATCCAGAAATCGCCATCACCAAAGTTTCTTTCAGAAGCTGTTCGACCTGCCAACACATATCCTCCATCTGACGTCTTTGCGAGACAAAATGCAGGACTATAATTCGATCTGCAATATGTCTGGTTCCACTCAATAATACCATTGTCATCTGTCTTAACGAGCCAAGCATTGTCCCAACCTGTTCCAAAAGACCATGTTTCTCCTCCCAAGGCAAAACCGCCATCATCTGTTTGCACGACTGAATATGCGACGTCCAGGGATGCTCCACCGTAGGTTCTATTCCACACCGCGGTTCCATATGCGTCGGTTTTTATCAACCAAAAATCCTCGCCTCCCTCCACGCCACCAGAAGATATCGTGTGTCCTGTTAGCGCATATCCTCCATCGCTGGTTTGAATCAACAATAAGGTTGGTCATTGTTTGGTCCGCCATATGTTTGGTTCCACTCCATGTTTCCATAGCGGTCAGTCTTGACAAGCCAGAAATCGATCCCACCGGCACCGAAAGATTGCGTAGCCCCAAGAACAGCGTATCCTCCGTCAAGGGTCTGAATAACGCGCTGCGCGCTATCAGAGCTTGTTCCTCCATAGGTCTTGGTCCACTCCGCTACGAGTGACGCGTAGACTGATAGGCTTGGCATATAAAACACTGAAGAAAGCAGAAAAAGCAATACAATCAACAATGCTTTTTTCATTTTCTTTTCTTCCTCAATTCAGCAAATCGATTAGTACGTTGTTGTATCCTTTTGTAACTTTCGGTTGCAAACTATAGAAGAAAGTTCTACCTCTGTCAGAAAAAAGTGGATTATTTGAGCGCGCGCCCTCTCCCCATTTTTCTAGTGTCGGCTTCGAAACAAGATCATGCAGCGTGTTATCCATTGGTAAGTAGATATGCACTCTAGTATTTGCATCATAGAGAAACAAGTATGCGTGCAATGATTCGGGTTCCTTTTTGCATAAGCGACACGGTTCATGCTCCGTTCACACACGCAAGTAGCGACATCTGTGGGCACTATGAATAAACGATCACCTTCGAACAAACTCAGAACGGGAAAAGAACCACGAATCTAACCGCACATACCCCGATGGGTCGAAAACCTCACCGACATCAGCATCGCCTTGACCTCAGCAATCCGGCAACTGGACCTTTCGCTGAAGGGCCCTAGAAGAATCTGTTTAGGTCTTGTCTCCGATGTTCTGCTGCAGCATCACGCAGTTGAAACCAGAAGATGGTTAACCGCACTCATGACGAAACTGAAATAAGAAGACTTCACAACTCTAGCCGTAGTCGATCCACAAATGCATTCTCCAGAGGAGCTTCACGCCATTCTGGGACTGTTTGATGGAGAGACAAGCATCTATGCGAAAGGAACTGAGAAGTTCTTGCGGATTAAGAGGATGAGCGATCAGGAGTATCTGGAAGACGAACTGCTTCTTCCGAAGGAAAGTCTGAGGAAGTAAAAGGACACGCTATTACCCGCGTCACGCGCTAGACAACGTTCAACGGCGGGAAGTGCGTTTTGTAATGGAGACCTTAACAAAACTCCATGCTTCTTTTCATGGTTTCCATGTCGCGCGCTAACTGAGCGATCGCTCGCCATTTGATCCCGGGT
>Ga0315280_10004851_pt1 | contig 19525 bp, 14 predicted proteins | sample YL17G06_40_MG_FD_203697 | JGI IMG/M metagenome (GOLD analysis project Ga0315280, IMG submission 203697) | Sediment microbial communities from Yellowstone Lake, YNP, Wyoming, USA - YL17G06_40 | ecosystem: Environmental > Aquatic > Freshwater > Lake > Sediment | place: USA: Wyoming | collected... | reverse complement strand
AAGGCAATAAAACTCCGCAGGTCGCCGGGCGCTATTTTCAAATGACCTAAAGGCAAATTATTTATCACTTTTCGATAACGAAGTTTTCAAGCTGGAGAACATCAAGATCTGATTTCAGAAAGGTGTCAATCGCATCTTCCGGAGTGCAGACAATAGGATCGCCATGCAGATTGAAGGATGTATTTAAAACTCCTCCAACTCCAGTTTTTCTTTCAAACTGGGTTGCCAATTGATAGAAAGAAGGATGATTCACGGGATCCAGGATTTGCGCCCTGGAGGATTTATCGAAAGGATGAAGACCCGCTGGGATATCATCCCATGCTCTGGGTTTTGTCTCAGACGCTATAGTCATAAAGGGACATCTGAAGTCTTCTCGTAAATGAAGATATTCGGTCCTATATTCCTGCAAAATTGCGGGAGCAAAGGGCATCCAGAAATCTCTCATCTTAATAGCCTTGTTGATTTTGTGGATGATCTTCTGATTTCTGGGGTCGGCTAATATCGACCTGTTGCCGAGAGCTCTGGCGCCCCATTCCATGCGATTAACAAACCGCCCGATAATCTTTCCCTCCAATAGCTTCTGACAAATGACTCCATTTACGTCTTTTTCTTCATTAATCTTAAAGCCTGAACCTTTAAGCTTGTTGTCGATAGCAGTTTTTATCTGCATTCGTTCATAAGAAGGCCCCCAATATATCATTCCCAGAGGGGCTATCTTGTCAGCCGGGAAGCCTATCTCTAGGGCAGCCAAAAAAGAAGCCCCTATCGGGTTAGATTCGTCGCCACAACTCGGAAAAACAAAGAGAGACTTGACTTCGGGAAGCCTGGAGATAAGATAATTCAACTTGACATTCATAAAACCGCCTCCCGATAAGGCAAGGTTTCCAAGACCTGTGGCTTTGAGGGCGTTCTGTGTCCATTCAAGCGCTATGTCTTCAAAGAAATCTTGAACGCCTCCGCTTATCCAATCAAATCTTTTCCCTAAGATGGATCTGTTCAGCTCTTTCATGAATTGCCACTTGTAGAACCGCGTATTGTTGACAAAGAGAAGGGGATTTTTCGCCGAGATCCGAAAATATCTATGGAATTGATCGGAAATCTTCTGACGTTCCTTTTCCGAAGCATAAGGAGCCATGCCCATGATTTTGTATTCATGAGACATGGGTTTCATACCCAGGAATTGGGTAATTCGGGTGTAGAAATCACAAATGGAGTTGTAGTTGAAAACCTCTGCAAGCCTATGCAATTTTCCGTTGGAACCGACGTTTACGGAGGCGCACACAAATGATGTTCGAAGAAAAAGATGTTTTTCGTGCCAAATCCCATCTCGGATAACTTATGAATAGTCTCTTTTTTCCGAGCACTAAATATATATTTTCCGATCGTTTTGATTCTTTTTATGTTTGTAGGGCTCTGCAAAGCGCTTTTTGGGAGAAGCTTAGCTAGATACGAAAATGCCCTTTTAGAGAAATGGGGTTTGAAATAATATCCCGTTCCGATCTGGGGCAAGAGGGAACACACGCCAATCGCATCGACTTCGTCAGCGCGTTTTCCGGTAATTTCTAAGCACTTTTTTATAGATTCTTCTGGGAATCCATTCCACTCCTTAATCCTGTTAAGTCTTTCCTCTGATATACAAGCGATCACTTCTCCATCTTCTAGTAAACACGCAGTCGCCGTATGTCCATCATGAATGCCAAATGTTAACATTCCGTATCACCTCTTTGACTTAAATAGTATTCTGTTAAAGCGTGAAACGCCCAGGCCTGCGCCCAGCGCATATAGGGAATCTTATTTAACAAAAAACGACCCTGCTGAAAATAAAAATATCCCCGTTCATCTTGAAAGTCCTTGATCATCCAACTGAGTATTTTTCCCGCAAAGTTTCGGTATTGAGTATTCATCCGAGAAAAAAAGACAACGGCCTGGGCTGCGGAATGAATGTCAATAGGATAAAGTCTATTATGGTAATACTTTGGCGTGCCGTCGGACAGAAAAAAACTATCATAATAATACCTGACTCCTCGCTCAAACTTTTCTGCATGTTCATTTCCAAATCCCTCATTTAGAAAATACAAAATGCTCTGAAGATTAAATCCAGTATGAAAGGAGTCGATCCAATTCTGATAATTTGTTTCTGCATATGGCCATGAGCCATCGGGTCTTTGCAGTTTCATGCTATAACCAAGCGAAGCGAGCGCAGTATCTTTAAGATTATTCTCACCCGTATGGTGAAACAATCTGATCAGAAAAGAGGCACCGAGGAGGTTCGCATTGTGGACAAAGGTCTCATCAATGGGCGAATAACTGAAGCACAGATAAGAATCCACCCGCTTTCTTTTCAGATCATTAAGAATGAAGTTTTTTATTGAAATCGCCAGGTCCAGAGCTTTTTCATTGTTAGCATATCGATAAGCGTCAATTAGCGCGTGGCCGATAAAAGACGAATTGACGATCGTTGGGGTGTATTTAGGAAGATAAAAAGCACGTGACTGCCAGTCAAAGTTATATCCCCAGCACCGGCCGGAATATCCTTCGCTTTTTAGTTCCTCTAATGTCCTTAAAAGAAAGTTTATCTTTTCAAGATATTCGGTTTTCTTCTCCAGCGCGAAGAGCTTTGCGTACCCCCAAAGAAACAAACCTATTCCTTTTGGATTGTATTCCTTTCTAATACCCAACAAAGGTCTAAGATTAAGGGGGAATTTCTTCATGCCTTGAATTAAGGCAATTCTTAGAAATCGGCTATTTAGACATAGCTTTTTTGCCAACTGGCTGTTCAACGCATCGTAAGGATCATATCCCTTGAATTTCTGATCCTCCATATAGCTCTTAAGATTATTTAAACTGAATTGTATGTCCATAGAAAGGAAATTATATCGCTCGGTTTCCAGAGCGGCATAAAAATTTTAAATACAATTGACGCAACTTATCATATGGCGATAGGCGAATTTTTTCGTATTGACTCGATAATCTTGAAAGTCGTTAGTGTCACTGTGTAAAGCTCTTCGAAACTGATAGGCGAAGGCTTTCCACTTTTTATAGAATCTAGAAATGTACGAATCATATTTCTCTGCCCCTTGTCTCTGCTCCACAACTTCTTCTTTAACTTCTTGCCTCTTTCGTAAATCCTGAGCTCTTTGAAGTCCCTGATAGTCCCTGTAATCCCGTCCTTATAGATTTCAATATGTTCCTTAAAAAAGGTCTTAGAACCGTTGGCCAGATATGAAATCGCTCCGATAGATCCATTTTTGAATTTCATACTTATATTAAGCGTGTCTTCAAGGTTCGACACATCGGCCATCGCTACAGCAAAGACGCTTTCAGGGAACGAGCCATTCATAAACGTCAAGTAATCCACGAAATGGCACACCTCTCCGATAATCCTTCCCCCTCCAACGTCTTTATCCTGAATCCAGGAATCCGCAGGGATCCGCCCTGCATTGACTCGGTAAATCATGGCCATGGGGCCGACTCCCAATCGTTCTTTCAATATTTTTGTGAGAGGGGCATACCTTCTATTGAAACCAACCAACAAGATCGGGGCAGGAGAAAATCCCTGCGCCTGAACAAAGCTCTCTTTAATTTCTGCGAGTTTCGACTCACTCAAGCAGAGAGGTTTTTCAACGGCGACATTCTTCCCGTTCCGAAGCCCTTTGAGAACATAATCCGCATGGCTATCGTGCCGGCTGGCGATAAAGACCGTATTGATCTCCGGATTTTCAAATATTTCTTTTTCATCCGAAGTGCAGAAGTCGAAACCATACTTTTCGGCGACTTTTTTGGCAACTGCTCCCGAGGAATCCATCACCCCTTTCAAAGCAATATCTTTGCTTTTATGAATATTTGGGAGAAGGAAACCCTGAGCATAATTTCCGGCCCCAATGAAGGCAATATTGACCCGTCCTTGAGGTGACTGAATGCCAGTCTCAATTTTTGGCGTGAGTTCGGCATCTGCGACATTATATTTAATAAGAATCCCCAAAAAGGGCTCTTTTTTGTCCAAGATGAGGTCATAAGCCTTGGGGGCATCATCAAGATCAAAAATATGGGTGGTCAGGTAATCGATGCTTATCTTTCCGGAATGAACGAGCTCCTGAAACGCCTCCATATTCCTCTTCTCTGTCCACCGCACATACCCAACTGGATAATCGATGCCCTTCTCCTCATAGGCCATATCATATCTTCCTGGACCGTAAGAGCATGACATTCTCAATTCCAGTTCTTTTTTATAATATGGCTCTCTCTCAAATCCGGTGAGGACATCGCCGACAATAACCACCCTTCCCTTTTTCCTGGCGATCGTTCCCGCCAGGTTGATCGGGTCCAGACTATGGGTGGCAGCCGTGATGATTACAGCATCCACTCCGATGCCCTGTGTAAAGGTCCCGATCTCGTCTAGAAGAGAGGGCTCGGTTCTCTCTAAACCAAGGTATAGGCAACGCTGTCGGGCGATTTCTACCATTCTGGAATCAACATCGATTCCGATGACCTTTATCCCGCCTGCTCGAAGAATGAGCGAGGTGAGCTGGCCAATCAGGCCGAGCCCGATAACAGCGCATGTCTCCCCTATTTTGAGATCTGCCTGTCTTACTCCTTGGAGAGCTATGGCTCCCAGAGTATTATAAGCTGCCCTTTTCATGTCGGCGTCGGTCTTTAATTTCACGCACAAATTGGAAGGGACGGCCACAATTTCTGCATGATTAGCATAACCCCCTCCCCCACAGGCAACAGGGTCGCCTACTGTGAATCCTTTTATATCGGAAGCGACTTCTATAACTCTGCCTGCGGAACTGTAGCCGAGGGGAGAGTATGCGTCAAGCCTGCTCATCACTGTCTTATAAGTTTGGACGGGCCCTTGCTTTTTCAGAGAATCAATAACTTGGCGGACTTGCTGAGGCCTCTCCTTTGCCTTCCCGATAAGGCTCTTTTGCGCCACTCGAACAGTCCTTCCTTCTGTTCCCGGACTAATTAATGAATAGTAATTTTTTATCAAAATCATACCTTTGCCCAAAACTGGCGGGGGAACCTCTATAGTCAGGATTTCGCCATTTTTTAGAGTTTGCACAAGCTGTTTCATTTTGGCCTAATCAAAGACAGATTCACAAGGTAACCCTCCTCCCCTATATTCTCTGACTTTGCTTATTTCCATCAATAAATATCTGGTGCCATAATTCGAGCATCATGAGCTGCCAGAGCTGATTGGCGTTATATTCTCTATTGTTTAGATGATCCAAAATCAGCTTAGAAATAAAAGAATAATTGAAGTAGCCCCTTCTTTTTACTGTTTCTTCCGAAAGAAGGTCGAGCATCATTTCCTTTAATTGTCCCTTCAACCAGGCGCCTATGGGCGCGCCAAAGCCCGCCTTTTTTCTCCATACTATCTTTTGAGGCAGATATCTTTCTGCAACTTTTTTGAGAATATATTTTCTTTTCCCATTGCGAACTTTATAGGAGCCAGGGATCCTGGCAATACTCTCTATAAGGAGATGATCCAAATAGGGAACCCTGACTTCCACGGCCACAGCGCTGCTCATTTTATCTGTATACATAAGATTGAGGTTGGGCAGAAAAGTCATAAGATCAAGGTTCATCATCGACTGGATTGGATCTTCAATTCGATATTTCTCGAGTAACTGTCGGTGGCCTTTAAAAATCTCTGACCATCTAAAAGGAATTTTTAGGAGCTTTTCCAGCTCGTCCCTTGAATAATATGTAAGATACCCAAAATATCTTTCTTCAAAGGGCATGTCTGCGTTTTTAAGAAACTTCTTCGCATTTCGAACAAGTGCCCAGGACCCAGCCGGCATCATGCCGATTCCAGGCTTTATGATCTTATTTCTAATAAAGGCAGGAATTCGTTGATATTTTCTCGCCAGAAGATCCGCAATATAGCGCGGATAGCCCCCAAAGATCTCATCCCCGCCGACTCCAGACAGCATAACAGAACATTTCTCCTTGGCAGCCCTGCAGATTAGATAAGTGGTAATAGCTGCTGGGTCCGCTACTGCGTCATCCATATGCCAAACAAGCGAAGGAAGCAAACTTGCCACGTCCGGAGAGAGGATGATCTCGTTATATTCCACATTTAGATTTCTGGCTGCGAGTCTAGAATATTCTAAGTCAGAAAGGATAACATCATTTTCCAGGTCTTGATCATAAAATCCCGTGGTATATGTCGTGATCGGAGCATCAGAGGCCTCATTCATGTAATGAATTATAGTTGATGAATCTACGCCTCCTGAAAGAAAAGCTCCGAGCGGAACATCACTGAGCATCTGTTCCTTAACGACACGCTTGAGTTCAGAATCGAGTATGTCTATCCATTCATCTTCAGACGTGGTAGAGCATTGAGTAGTCAGCCGAGGGTTCCAATAGCGTCTTTTCTCGATTCCTCTTGCGTTCACGACCATCATATGCCCAGGTTCAAGGACAAAAATATCCTTGAATAGAGTATCAGGAGCAGGGACCCACAAGAAACTCAAATATTTCGGCAAGAACTCTACATTGAAGCTTGCCTTCACTCCAGGATACTCAAGAAGGGCTTTTATTTCCGAGGCAAAAATAAAAGTCTCAGATTGCGTTGTGTAGTAGATTGGCTTGACCCCTGTATAATCACGCGCTAAGAACAAGCTTTGTTTACCTCGGTCGTATAGCGCGAAGGCGAATATTCCTCTTAGCTTGTTGAGGACATCCGCTCCCCAATGCTCATAGCCAAGCAGTATAACCTCGGTATCTGAGTTCGTCTGAAATATGGCCCCCCTACCCCGCAACTCTTGTCTCAACTCCTTAAAATTATAGATTTCTCCATTAAAAACAATAGAGGTCTTCTGTCCCAAAGAAATCATGGGCTGATGTCCGCTCTCAAGGTCAATAATGGCGAGCCGGCGGAAAACAAAAGCAGATCGCTCTGATAGAAACTCACCGTAATCATCAGGACCACGGTGTTTTATCACTTCCCCCATTTTTTTCAAAATTTCGGGGGAATTCTGAGGGATTAATCCCTTAAGTTGAAAAAAACCGGCTAATCCACACATCTAACTGGATAGCACAGAATTGAAAGCATAAGAAAGCCGTTCAATCATCTTTTCCTCAGTAAAATTCTCTAAATAAAGGCGGCGGCTTTCTTCCCCCATTTTCTTCCGGATATCCGGGTTTTCTATTAAAAACTTTATTTTTTCGGCTATTTGAACCGGATTTCTTTTCTCGACGATGAAGCCATTGACGCCATCTATCACTGATTCTGCAATTGCTCCCTGATCGGTGGTGACAATTGGAAGGCCTTGAGCCATAGCTTCGATAATAACCCAAGGATGTCCCTCAGCGGGATAATATGTTGGAAACACAAATATATCGCAAGAGGCTAACATATTGTATTTCTCCTGATTTAGCAATGGGCCCTTGATTCGAATGGGAAATTCTACGTTTTTCTTTATATAACTCTCAATCTCGGTCTTTGTATCTCTATCGAACCAATCCCCAACTAGAACAAATTCCATGCTCTTCTTTGAACCGTAAACATATGGGATGCAAGCAAGAAAATCTATAATTCCCTTCTCTCGAATGAAATTAGATAAAAAGAGGATTCTGGCCTTATCTGTATCTTTTTCCTTTTTGTACTTGAGCCCAATTCTTTTTCCGTTTGGCACTACAAAAATCTTTTCTTTAGGCAGGATACCTTCAAATTGATCTTTCATTTTTTCCCCTAAGACGATCTGACCATCTACAAGAGAATGAACGCGGCGAACAAAACATTTAGTCAATGCTCTTGATGATAGATACCAATTCTTAAAATTTCCACCGCGAAGATGGCATAAGACTCTTTTCCTAAATAGTATGGATATTAAAATAAATATTGAGTCCCGAAGATATCCAAGTGTAGTTTGACTGATAGGAATATATACCATTGAAGGGGACTCTTTTATTATCAATCTTATCAACTCATAATAATCTCTAAAAGCAAGACCAATATTTTGAAAATCAATTCTTCCGAGTCGGCCTAAATCCCGATGATCAGAGGAATCCAAGTGCACCAATCTAAAATCTTTTTTCATTTTTGAATTTAAGATAATCTGTGTAGCAATATTTGGGCCAATATATGGAGGGGGCATCTGCCCTAGAAATATTATTGTTTTCTTTTTTTCAAAAATGTTTTTCATGCAATGAATTCTGTCGTTAGATTTCCTTTCATTTTTTTAGGGCTTGAAATTTCTAAGGCCAAAAAAATTGCAGCGTTTCCGATAATCATATAGGAATAATCTGGATAATACGATGGATTATGAATAAATGCCTCTATAATCCATAGAATTAAGCCGATAATCACCATATGGCCGTAAGCAATAGAATCTGAATGAGAAAATTTTCTTTTAATTTTTTTCATCTTGCTAAGACAACCAATAAATATCTTAACTATCAAAAATATATACAAGCCTAGGCCAACATATCCAAAAGAGAAAAGCCACTGCAAATAATCGCTATGAGGCCCAACATAAACTCTCGTGCCTATCGACCTTTGTAAAAGAGGACTTTTATTAAACTCTTTCAGGCTAGTCCGCCAAAGTGACATTCGGCCATGAAATGCATAATCTGCAGGAACTTCCCCCCTCATAACACCAATTTCGTATTCGCTTCGTTGTAGCAACTGTTTGATTCGCGTTTGGAAAAAGCTCCCAGCTATAAAAATAAGAATAAGAATGGCGATGGTGAAAGCTATTTTTTGATATCTTTTTAACTCAATAAAAATAAAACCCATAATTATAATAAGGCTAATAAAAAGTGCTCTACTTAAGGTTATAGATGCTAAGGTGACAAATGAAATTAATAAAGCGATATAAATAAGGCTTTTAGCGTTAGATGCCGACTTCATTGAATTGACCTTGGATATTTTATATATCAGTAACAGTCCTCCCAAAAGCGCAGCCCACGCATATCCATCATATTTATAGTAAAGGCCATAATACATAACAAAATCAGTTTGATCTCCCCCACTTATGCTGGTACTCATTCCTAAAATGCCTGGTCCGAATAAAATCTGTAGTAATCCTTGCAGAAGAGGAAATAAAGTTGAAAAAAGGAAAGCGTTTATCAAAGCATCAATATCTTTTTGCTCTTTGAAAATTAGTGGGAATACCATAAAAACAGAATATCCATTAAGAATTCTAAAAAAACTAGATAAGGATTCGAGACCTCGAAATCCATAGTTGAATATTGAAGTCAAGTTGGAAAAAAGTATCCATAACAATACTAACGAATAAATTCTCAAATAACCAGGAAAAAGAACTTTAAATTTTTCTTTTGCTGCCCAATGATAAAGAACAATTGCGGGAAAAATGAAACCGGCGAATTCAAGGACACTCAACCCACCGACAAGATTTACCTTATAAAAAATCGTAATAAGGGATCTTAGAGCAATGTAAACTAAAATGAATAGCCTTAGATTTTTTACGGAAAGTACGAGAATAGCTAAAAAAAGCAATGAAATTGATAGCCTTACAAAGAGACTATCTGATAGCATCATAAAGCCGTAACATAAATTGGGAGCTCAACATAATGATATATTTAATTGATCTTCTTTATTCTCTCTTTGCGGACCAGTTCTTTAGTTTGTTAATCCCAATAATACTTTTTATATTTCCTATAAAACTGACAGGTCATTTCAATCCCGAGCTTTAATCTAGTTTTGGGAGTCCAATCTAACTCATTTTTAATCTTAGAGATATCTGCAATATAATCACCAGTTTCTACATTAATATAGTTCTCTGGCCATGGGACAAGATCTATCTTGCCACTTTTAACAATATCCGTTATCAAATGTGCCATATCTTTAAATATAGTACCAACTCCACTCCCGACATTAAATATCTGTCCGTTCGCTTCCTTTTTAACAGATGCCAATATGAACGCCTCAGCCAAATCCTCAACGTAAATATAATCGCGAATTTGATTTCCATCGCCAAATATTTTTATTGTTTTGTTTTCCATGGCTAGTCTTATAAACCAATTTACCATGGCATATTTGCAGTGTCTCATCTGAGCTCTGGGGCCGTAGGGATTTGCAATTCGAAAGACGACAGTTGAAATTTTATATACGCGATTATAAAAAAGGTAAAGATTTTCTGCAGCTAGTTTATTAAGGGCATATGGGGTCAATGGCCTTGAAGGATGATCCTCAGCCACCGGATTCTTCTCGATTTTCCCATATTGAAGGCGTGAGCCCGCAAACAATATTCTTGCCTGGGGAGAATAATGCCTGAGTGCTTCAAGCACATTTAAATGCCCCATGTAGTTAATCTCTGCATCTAGGTATGGATTATCAATGCTATCATTATGACTTACTTGTCCTGCAAGGTTAAACACTATATCTTTATTCCTAATCAAGCATTTAATTGATTCTCTATCTCTAATATCAGAAATATTTATATTAATCTTATCTTTTACATCCTTAACATTAAAATAATTGGCTCCAAATGGGCTTATACAAGCGTCGACAACCGTTACATCAGCTCCAAGCTGCACCAGCTTATTAGCAATAGTACTCCCTATCATCCCAAGCCCACCCGTTATCAAGACTTTCTTATTGTGAAGTTTATTATACAGTTTATTTAGGTTTGTTTTCATTTACTCAAATCCAATTTCATCTTTTATAATATATTGAGGCCTACGCTTAACTTCGTCATACAATCTTGCTATGTATTCACCTATAATTCCAAGAGAAACTAAGATGCAGCCACCAATAAATGATATTGCCACAAATAGAGCAGCAAATCCTGGCACGTTTTCGATCAGACCTGATATTCTTTTGTAGATGATGAAAATGCCATAAATGATACTTATCCCAGCAACTGCAAAGCCAAGAAAAATAGATATCCTTAAAGGCAAGTATGAAAACGAGAATATTGCATTTAGCGCAAAGCGAAGATATTTCTTTAATGTATATTGTGATCTACCTTTAAACCTAGCTTGTCTCTCGTATTCAAGTCCTATCTGCTTAAGACCAATCCAACTGCGAATTCCTCTAAAAAATCTATTTGTCTCTTTAAAACCATTAAGAATATCAACAGTCTTTCTACTCATAACGCAGAAATCACCGGAATCGTAAGGAATTTCATAATTGGATATAAGCCTTAATAGTCTATAAAATATAAAGAAAGAGACTTTCTTTACATAGTTTTCTTTTCTTTTTTTTCTTATTCCATAAACAACCTCATATCCTTCGGCCAATTTATCAATAAATCTTGGTAGCAATTCTGGAGGATCCTGAAGATCGTCATCCAATATCGCTACGACATCTCCTTTTGCACGTTCTAATCCAGCTGATATCGCCGCTTGATGGCCAAAATTTCTCGATAAATCTATTAGCTTAACCCGGGTATCCTTGCAACATATATTTTTTATGACATCACTTGAGTTGTCATAACTTCCATCGTTTACAAAGATAATTTCAAAATCACTTTTATAGTAATTTAGGACAGAACATAGCCTTTCATATAATTCAACCTGAATTTGAGAGGAATTATAAACCGGAATTACTACGGTTATCATCATTCAATTTTACTCCTATTTCAATCTATTAACTCGTGCAAAGGTATTTCTTTTCAAAAATATGTATATCCTAATTATTTGATGGAAAATGCCTCCCCTTTATGAAGAAGGCAATCTTTGACAACTCTGAGGGGAAAGTTTATGCATGAAAATATAATTATAAGGACAAAAGGAACATAAAAATGACGACTTAGCATGAAATATACTACCCCTGGGGTGAATACGGCAGTTAAAACTATTAATATCATTTTGTTTTCAAAGATAGATCTATTGAAACTAAACAAGGAAATGATAAATGAAATAACGAGCATATAATACGTTAACAAAAATACTATATTTTTAAGCATATTATTCTGAGTAGGATAGTACCCAGTTGGGATAAAGACTTTTAGCTTAGTTAACATTGATCTATATAAAAGATAAGGTGACCGTTTAATTTTATTAATAGCTAATCGATGAAACTCTCTATCAGTTGAAACTTCGTCTAGATTTCTAAAATACTGATGAGATTTATAATATTTTCTCAAAAAATCCCTTTCTATTATGTCAATGCTTTTAGCTGGAAATAAATTAATGAAATCGTTAGATAGGGTAACGAACAAAATTCTCCCGCTTCCAGAAGAAAGAACGAGCTTGCAGTAAAGAGAATAGTTGCGTATTAACCAAGGAGCTAAAATAATTAGATACGAAACATAGAAAATAATAATCTTTTTAAGTCTTTTTTCCCAGATTAGTCTATTAAAAAAAAGAAACGGTAGGAAATAAAATGAAACTAGTATTGAGGTATATCTGGTTAAGGTTGAAAGACCTAATAATATTCCAGAAAAAAATAGATACGCTAATTTCTCTTGATTTCTGATAAATCTACCAAATATCAAAACGAAACCCAATAGAAAAATTATGAACAAAGGCTCTTCATCTATGGAACCTGATTTCAAAAAATTCATTGGTAACAAAAATAGCGCCGCTAAACATAAGAACGCACGGCCGTCTGTCTTAGTGGAGAATTTTACAATCATGTAACTGATAATTGCCACCAAAGAAGTAATTATTGATTGCAGGATTACTAGAACTAGAGCTGAGTAATGGCCAAGGTAGGTTGATACAAATAGAAATAGTGGATAAACTGGTGGCCTGTAGGATTTTGAGTTGAAGTTATAGAGACCATTTAGTCCGCTTTGAATTTGCATTTCATATTTGCCCTTGTATATGGCATCTACTAATTGATCCCATCCATAGCCTGATGTTATTTTTGGCTTTGGTCCTTCATAATCAATGACATTTTGATAAAATCCTAAAATAATAATGACTTTCAGAATAGTCGCCACGGACAAAATGACAACTAATTTCTTATGATTTATTTTCACCTTTCTTCTCTTCTTATCTCTCGATAATCATAAAAAATACTAAGTTCTATGATAAAGAGAATTATTGTTTTACTTTTAATATCATATTTATAAATCCGCTAGCCGATTTTTGTAAGTTAGCATTCTTGTTAATAAAAACACTTCCGGCGCGGCCTATACTTTTTGCTAATTCCGCATTATCCAAAATCCATTCTATCTTTTTTGCGACATTTTCAAAATCATAGAAATCTACTTTAAATCCTGTTTTTCCGTCCTCCACCAAATCATATGTCGCGCCCGCATGAATGGAAGCTATACAGGGCAGACCAGCAGCCATTGCCTCAACTAGAACCAAGCCCCATATATCGAGAGTGGTAGGGAATAGAAAACAACCAGCTTCAGAATAATACGTCAATAATGCTCGCTTCTGCTTAAATCCCTCAAAGCGAATGACATCTTTAATATCTAACTCCTCAGCTAAATCCACTAGCCTTTCCTTTTCAGGTCCGTCGCCCACAATCTTAAGCAAAAAATCATTTCTTTTCTTTCTTAAAAGACTTATAGAGCAAAATAATAAATGCAAGCCTTTTCTTTTTACCAGGTGGCCCACATAAAGCAATATCTTTTTTCTGTCAATTTTATTTGATTTGTCGTGGACTTTTTTTATGTGGGATATGAAAAAATCTGTGTCAACTGTATTTATGCCAATCTCAATTTTTCCCGGATTAGCCCCGACACTAATAAGATATTCCTTTGCTTTTCTCCCATAAGCAATATATCCAGATGCTCTGCTAATCAAAAGTTTTCGCTGCATTTTCCTCAGAAGCGAATCTCCACTGCTATCTAGAGATATAGCTCCTGACCAGATGATATAGCGTATGCTTCTAAACCAGGACATAATCCAAAGCTTCGTAGTAGCTAAAGAAAAACCGTTAGCTACAATTGCTCTTGGCCTTTCTTTTTTTATGATCTTAAACAAATCTCGGTAGTCAAAAATGGCTTTTTCACCATCTGGAAGGCTAATTATTCTTGAGTGCAGAACTTTATAATCAAAGCAACATCCTGATAAGTCTGAGATCCACTTCCGTCGTGGATAAGCTAGTGCTCCAAAGATTACCTTGAGTTTAAGTCCCCTCTCAACAAGCTGATTGCTTAGTTCATTAAAGAGAGGAATCCTATATGGAGTGGGAATATTTGTTATTAGGAGGATCTTGTTCGAGGACTCTGACATCATTTTTGCGCTTGGATTATTAATCCCGTCCTAGTTTCTAGTTCTCGCAGTTCAGGAAAATTGCCTGCCTGAAATTTATGTTGTGAAATATTTTTAAACCCAATATTTGATAGGACTAGTTTCAATGAATCAAATGTCCAAAGCCATTTATGCGAATGCCTAAGTTGTTTTTTATTTTTCGCAAAAAGAGAATTGTCAAAATTATCCTGAGATTTAGCTTGGTCCCACGCCGGGAGGCAAATTCGCATAATGCCATTCTTTCTAAGGATTCTAAAGCTTTCTCTAAAGAACCATACAGCCTCATCATAAAATAAATGTTCGATCATGTGGGAAGAATAAATATAATCAACAGAATTTGAACTAAATCGTAGCTTTTTTCTTGCATCTCCATATTTTACAGATTTGAATAGATTTTTTTTATGCCACTGATGTTGTTCGTAATTTAATAGTCTAGTTTTCCAAAGCAGCCAACTTAATAGCGGACATTTAGACACAATAATATGCTTCCAAGCATAGTCTACGCCAATCCACCCACTGACATTTTTATTAAAACAGCCAAAATTAACTTTAGTCTGCAAGGCCGTCAATTTTATGGTTTTAAAAGGAGTACCCAGTTTTTTATCAGAAATCAATTCCACTACAAGGAAACGCCTTTTGTAAACTTCCAAAAGATATGAGGGCTTCTATCTCAAAATGTAAATTGACATTTCCTGCCAGATATTCTTCCCACGTTTTTTTAATTTCGTCTAAATTAAACAAGTCAGAAAAAAAAACTTTTTCATCAAAAATTATGCTTTCTATGTGTTCTCTATACAATCTATCTTTCCTATATAGCTCATGCAACAAGAGCCAAGACCCTGAGGTTTTCAAGGAAGGCGTTCCCTGCCCATTCTTGATACGACTCCGTCTCATGCTCCCCAAAAAAGGACGGACATTTTTAATTACATAAGCTAATTTTCTTGGGATTATTGGGGGAAGGAAAGTATTTGAATCGGGAACAACTAGCAGGACTCGATTAAGATAATAAATTATCCACTTATGTAATACGCCCTTTCCTCTGATTTGGGGCGGAATCTTAAGCGCTAAATCGTCAAGATGGTTGTCAAAATATATATTGCGCTCCCTAGCAAAAGGCCGAATACATGTTATCATATTATAAGTGGGCGTGATCCCAACATTAGACCACCTAAGGAAGCTATCAAATCTATCTTCATGAGATTTAGACACTTCCATGGTAGACCGCGCATATTCTATCAAAACCTCCAGATAAGATCTTTCTAAAGCGTATTTAATTTCCTTATTAAAAAGGCTCCCTCGCTTTTTGTTATAGTTTTTGATCGTGTATGGTACAGCCGAATAAAGATTTTCTGATATCCTTTCTGGAGCAAAATTCAATGAATAATTTGCCGGCAGGGAAAAATAGTGCTTATTAAAATTTTCCAACAAATCGCCTAAAAAGAATTCTGCTTCTCGCTCTTCTGATAATACAATGGTTACAGGTGTTATAAAATGAGCATGTTGATTCAGATATATACCAGAGCTTATTAATGCGGCTACATAAGCGTTATCCAGATACCAATACGGAGAACGAAAAATAACCCTATGTTCTAATCTCTCGATTTTGGAAATACATGTAGCAATTCTGCTTTCCATGTTAGGCTTTGTACAAATAGTCAAAGTCCTCAAGGGATTCTTGAATGCGGCCGCCACTATTCTCGAGTCAAGACCCCCACTGAGAAAAAGATACGGATTTTTTGATATCTTTTTATATTGAGACGCAGACTTTTTAATGGCTTGAGCTATTTGATACCCTAATTCTTGTGGAGAAAAATTTTTTTCTGGGTTGTACTTTCTTGTCCACCAATGAGAGATTCTTGGCTCCGAGTTTAATTTTAGAACCATTTTCTGGCCTGCCATTAAAGCCCCGACATTTGAGTATAAGCTGTGATTTCCTACCTGCCTCCCCGCGTGAAAAAGTGACCATATTCCAGCAGCGTCTATTTGCGGGTTACGGCTCATTAGCGATACAACCGCAGAAGGATAATTTCCAAGGATCCAGGTATCATGATCGTTGCCGAACCAAGCTGACCGAGATGCAAATCGATCGGAAAAAATTGTCACCTGTCTCTGTTTATGGGTATAAAAAAGACAACTAAACGAGCCGTTTAGCCCGCTGACTGTTTTATCTCCCTCTTTAAGCCAAAGTCCAAGCAATTTCTCTACAATCTGATGTTGTGAGTTAGTTGTTGAACAGACATTCGCTAATTCTGTTATTACTCCACAAAGAACTACTGAGTCGGCGAGATGCGTACAAACATATAAATCAGGAATTTCACTTTTTGTCCAAGCCCACGAAATTACCCTGAAATTAGCAAAATGGGCATCGACCGTAATTCTTAGTTCTGGAATCCCCTCAATAGTAAATTTCGATTTGAAATTATTCAAGCGTTGATCAAAAGATGAAGTATTGCCAAAAACGCAAATCCAACCACTCATCTTATTGATTAAAAGTTATCTTGTTGAAATTCTTTTAAATCCTATACTAATCGACAAAGGACTATACTACAGAAGAAATAGCTACTTATAGCCAGCCTTTAGGAAGCTTAAAATTAAAGGTGGGGACATCTATTTCAGGCATAGAGATATCAAAGCCCCCAATGGGATTAATGTTCCATTTATTTATCAGATGTGCCTTAGAGATAGATCCTATTAAATGGGGTGAGATCCCCATTGCTTTTACAGCCAAGGCATCAATTACAACAGGATTGAACCCTCCAAAAATGATCGAAGAGACGAAAGGATTTCCATTCATAGGTCCCTCGCCCTTTTGCGCTATAATCCCATCTATCAAACCAAAAAAATGCCTCTGAGGTTCGTCGCACATATTTCCTTCTTTGTCCGCATAAATTAAGATTCTGTTTAGGTCGAGAATTGTCCTCCATATCGTATCATTTCCCTTCCAGTTCCCATGTTCCAAATGTTTATATTGACCTACAATAATATTTCTTCTCTTAAGAGCATCTCTAAGTTCTTGAAAACATCGATATTGGTGAATCCTTATCCTTTTTCTCAATTTAGCATATAACTTTTGTAAATATATGTAAAAATATGGTGGATATTTAGGAAAAGCATCACCATCTGGAGGAAGTCCCTGTCGCCAGTGTGGAATGCATTCTTTCCCATAAACTACACCTACCACGTTTTTTAGGAGCAGCGTTACGCCTGCTTTGCAATGGGTTTTCATTTTAGCTATGTTTATAAACAGATCTGACTTAAGGACTGACTTGGATAATGTATAGATATGATTCCTTGGATTATGATAACCGTCTGTTTCACTCTTGCCCCTAAACTTTGGGTTAACATGATCTACGGAAGGATCTGCCAGCGTATAATACCTAGTATTCGGTTTGGAATCGAACTCAGAAAAGAGGCTATCACTCCCTAAATCAATGTCAACATATCCTAACGGATCGCCTTGCTGATGCTCATAGTAAAAATCTCCATTCTGGGTCTCCTTTAGAATCTTGGGACGCAAATCAATTGTTCTTAAATCGCCATACCCCCGGTTTTTCAAATCATCAAGCATTGCTTGTATGCCAGTGAATTTCATTAATAAATTAAAATCCGTTGCGACAATTGGGTTATCTGCTACTACTATTGTTCCATGGCCATTCATCGCAAGGTATAAATAATCGATTATGGGCCTAATTATAGATCCGTGAATAACGGTACTATAAAGTGCATCATTTCCTAAGTAGTGTTTATGAGTGATTAGGTTGGGTTTAATAAGGACAAAATTGCCTGGTTTCGCTACATCCTTAAAGGGATTCCATTGTTTTGTCCCAATATTCCGTTTGTCTAGGCCGAGGTTTTGTAATAAGGACCTTACCATAGGATAAATTCTATTTTTTTTGTTAGTTTTATTCACAAATGGTATCTCACAATAAATCTCTGGTGGATCAAAAGGAGGCAAAATATTATAGTCTCTTGCAGATTCATCTCGAATAAAAGCGACTTGCTTCCAGTACGGTCTTTGGTTCATCATCATTTTTCAAGTAGCTTTCGGTATATATTTTGATAATTTTTTGCTGTATACCTAATATCAAATGTCCTGGCCCTTTCTTTAACCTTATGAGAATACGCCTTTCTCAATGAAGGATTCCGATTTAACCCTAATATGACTTGACGCAGTTCTTCGACGCTTTCCACAACAAATCCGCTATCTCCTAATATATCAACAGCGCCGCCTCCATCTTTAAATACAGCTGACGGAATGCCCAGCGCCATTGCTTCTAATAAAGCCATTCCAAATGTTTCATGAAAGCTGGGCAATACGAATAGATCGAATGTATTCACAATATCAAGCACATCCTCTCGGTATCCTAAAAAATAGACTCTGTCCTCTATTTTATGTTCCTTCACTAAACAGAACAAATATTCTTGATACGCCTCATCACCTCCTCCAACGATGCAGAGCGCTGCGTGTTCCCTCTCAGAGAGGCCTGAAAATGCGTTAATCAATAATTCCACTCTCTTAACCGGGTCCATTCTTATTGCTGTTCCAACGATGAAGTTCCCTTTAAGTGCAAGAGAAGATTTCGCCGCCTGTCGTGTTTGTTTAGGTTTTATCTTTTCAATCTGGAGCCCGTATGGAAACACCGCAGTCTTTTCCGCGGGCAGCCTACATTTTGTTTTTTCTTGATATATTAATCTTGCTGTTTCAGAAGCGAAAATAACTTTTTTACATAATTTATTTAAAACCAATTGATAAAAAAACCTCAGGGGTATATCACGCATGCTTCTCCTAAAGCCGAAGGCTCCATGGAAAGTATAAATTACCTTTTTTTTCAAAGCCCAAGCAGCCATAAAAGCCAAAGGAGAAAACGTATGAAAATTTATAATATCGAAGTTCCTGAAAATCAGCCGAAATTTAAAAAATATTCGTATATTCTTTCCAGTTTTCTCATTCAAACAATATATCGGAGAGATAATTTCTTTATATTTTTGCAGATTCTTATGCTCTGCATGGAACGCTAAGCTAAAGGTGGAGTTGCGATAACTTTTATTCTCAAAGTCTAAAAGATTAAGAAGGAACGTTCCAATCCCATAAGGAGAAGCATCATAAGTTACGTGTATAATATTCATTTGAGGCTGCAAAAAAAACTCTTATAGATATTCGTAACCCACTTGGGCAAAATTTTCGTATTGAATCTGCCAGATTGTTTTTGACTAATATTGTTGGCCTATTTTTTATATAATCTTAACGAACGAAGGTAATTTTTAGAGCTTGTCCCAAAGTGACGGGATAATCATATCCATGCATAGGATGCCTCAACGGATTTGAGCTCGATCTGACGATGAATCTTGAGATATTGAGCCCAGAGCATCTCCCAGGTTTCGGGCTTGAAGA
>Ga0315280_10004850_pt1 | contig 19530 bp, 20 predicted proteins | sample YL17G06_40_MG_FD_203697 | JGI IMG/M metagenome (GOLD analysis project Ga0315280, IMG submission 203697) | Sediment microbial communities from Yellowstone Lake, YNP, Wyoming, USA - YL17G06_40 | ecosystem: Environmental > Aquatic > Freshwater > Lake > Sediment | place: USA: Wyoming | collected... | reverse complement strand
GAATACCTGATGTAGATAAGCCTTCGATTGGTCAGGATTAGTTGACCTTTCAGTGCCTGTCCCATTCCCGGTCTTTCTTTAGGGTAGAATCCTACAGCGGCCTTCCCTACAATATTCTCAGACATTTCTCATCATCTGTCAATAGAAAAAGCGGAACTGATCATCGCACCATTGTTCCCCACAACCATTAACTGATCCCAAGTCTCATGCCATTATGAACAAGTAATGAGAAGACTGTGGAGTCTGCTAAGAGATCCCGTTGGATTCCTAGAATCAGCGAGAAACGAGAACTGGGTGCCAGCGTTCGTCTTCTTTGTGGAAGTAACCGCTTTGCTTTCCATCATGACACCAATCATGAATTATGTTGGAATTGAGAGCACTGACTTCTCGTCAGCCTTTCAGGCTCAGATAATGGCGTTCAGACTGGTGGAGAAGTACCTGCTTCCCTCTTACGGAGCTTTTGCCTATGTGATCGAACCGCTAGTAATAGTGTCATTTGCCTGCTTGATGCTTTGTTTCTTGACGATCTTCCTTCATGCGGTCTGCAAGATTATGGGGGGAACAGGTGGAATTCTGAATGCATGGAAGATGACGTGTTACGGCGTGGGGCCTTGCATATTGGGCGGATTCCTGCCGTATGTTGCTCTGTTTGCAGCTTTCTATTCCCTCCTCATGCAACTCTACATAGGTCCTAGGACACTCTATAGGGTGAGCGAATCAAGAGCGCTAGTCTTCTTGGCAATAGTCATTGCTCTAACATTCAGCGAGATGTTTGCCTTCGGCACCACCGCGATCAGATTCTAGCAAGACTACAGAAACCGGCGTATCGACCTACCACCATCTCTTGAGACGCACAATGGAGTACAGCACGCGCTGTCAATTTGCCGAGCCCGCAGTAGTAACCGCTATAGGGTGTCGGGAAATTCGATGTCGTCTTGGCCGGGGCTTAAGCCTTTAGGTCCTAATTGCCTGAGGCTCTAGGACCTACAATGAGAATTGCCAATCGATATGTGGCGGAACGCATCCCGAGTTTCTTGAGGATCTTCGAAATAGACGCACATGCTGGTGGCAATTTCTGTCTCTGTGGTCTTTATGACGGAGTTATCAATCCCAGCCATTGTCTTATCGTCATGGTCCCCTGTTGAACCTGTGGAACTGGTTTGGTGTCATACAGGAGGATTCTATTGCCGAAATATGTCCGAAAAGGCGAGATTTTCATGTCATAGGTCAAACAAGGCTTGTTCAATCTTTTCACGCTCGTGATCTTCACGAATGCAAGTGCTCCTGATCCATCAACCTCAGCCATCTTGTCGCTCTCATCGATCTGACAAGCAGACTTCCAGCCTGATTCACAGTAAATCAACTGGTGTTGAGAAACCAAGAGTTTGTCGTTGAGCTGAATCAATTCGCGGGTGCGATTGGTCTCTAGGTGCATGATTCTGCCTTCAACAGAGTGCCTTTTCTCTAGGTGCCATGATGTGACGGCATCGTCGATCTGAAGGTCCTCAACTTTCTTTTCATCGCCGCTCTCGGTCAGTATTCTTGTGCCCTTTGCAATACATCCCGCAATGATGTTGAGCGGCATCAGTGCAAGGCTTGAGTTTTCTTTCAGGCCCAGGCTTTCGACTGAACCTTCATCATCAAGCAACATTCCTCCGTACATGAGAGCAACTGTGTTTGAGGGAATCTTCAGGGTATCACAGACAGTTTCCTTAATCACTGAAGCTGTGTCCGTTGGCTGAACGTCAAGCTCCACTAACGAGGTGTGCGATCCGACAGGAACTTGGACAGAAATTTTCCGCGTGTTTTCTGCTTTCTTGCCAATGAATACTTGCCTAACGGTCACTACTCGTGTTGTTGGGGGGCCTCGCACAATCAGTGGCTGTAGTCTAGCCCTTTCTGGTGGCACGCCGGACCGTCTTGAACCTCCGACAGTCTTTGGGCTGATTCCTGCTATATTCGAGATCAAGATTGGCATTGAGATTCCTGTGTAGAAAGCTCCCCAATAGGTTGACGCTGGTAGTACGAGAGCTAAGAATCCGCCCAGAAAGAAGAATCCAACGGATATCAGCTTATAGCTGTTGGGAATCGAACGTCTACAGATTGCGCCAGCTCTATACCAACGAACTAGCTCTGGTGCCAGAGCTCCGACAACCCCACACGCAAATATCCAAGGATCAAACATGAAAGCCAAAGTATGTTCAGTCATTTGATACCGATTCTGTGTACATAGCCTTTTTGGCAGCTAGGCATCGTTCCGTTTGAACAGAAAGATAGTTCTGGTTATAGTGCAACCTTTTCTTTCAACTTGCGAAATGTCTTGCCTTGTTCAGAAAACTCACCCAAGGTATCTAGATTGCTCAGAAGATGTTGTCTTGCGTTTTCAGATCGCAGAGGATTCAGCCTTGGCTTGACTAGTTCTGTAATCTGCCCAGAGGGCGTCATAGTGATATATCCTAAAGGCGTCAGCTTGATCACGTCTAATGCATCTGTCCGTTCTTTCGCCTCCGACCGTGCGTTCACCAAATACACGTAATCCATCGATCCGCCTTCGAAAGCACTCTCGCTGCCCTGCTTTATGACGAAGGGCATTATCAAGTAGGCCAGGGCTTGTCCCAACCCATCATAGAACGCTGGCCAGTCGAACTCTCCTGTGCGATGTTTCCTCTGGCCTTTCAATTCGTAACCGACAACCGTTTGGTCTTTTGTGACTTCCAGCAAGTCAGCATCTGGCGCAAAGGCGTAGTACCAATCACGGACAAGTGAAAGGTTGTGTTTGATGCGGAAGAAGCACCTATTCCCAGCCGATCTGGCCCGGTCGTAAAGCAACCAGGTCATGGCATCCTCAGTCAGTGGAGAGATATGCATTTGGGAGCCCGTAGGCTACACCACGCCCGTGTCAGAAAAGAATTGCGACTCCCGACCTTGAAGACATTGCTAACTATTCGGGGCTCATCAGCGCGTCTGAGAGAGAACAAAGATTAAGTTCTTGGCTGGCCAGATTGAACTACGATTGAATTGGTGTCCTTGGAAAGGTTCCCCTATGTTACTATTGTCTTAACGGCTTCCAGTTACGGATTCTACTTTCTGCCTAATCGATCGACTTTGCTGGCTTGGTTTGCCCAAGATCCCACAGGGCAACTTGTGGCTGTGCTCCTTCACCCAATCTTTCATATTAGTATGGCACATCTCGTCGGTAACACCATTTTCGGCCTTGCTGTTGTCGGCACATTGATTGAGACATGGATGATTCAACTAAGACATCTGTTTCGCTATGGAATATTGCTCTGTTGCTATCTCGTATCTCTTGGAGTCACCTGTCTTGTTTGGGCGGAAAGTGGCACACCCGCCATAGGATTGTCAGGCGTAGTATTCGCAGCCGTACCATTCACTTTCTTCTATTATGTGACATTCTCTGATCGGATAGATCTCATAGGCCTCAGCGTTTTTGCGCCTATTGGAATTGGATTCTCGATAGCTGCCTTAGTATTGCCCATCGTTGCTGGTATTACTGAAATGGGACACACCGTGATCAGTGAAAGTTCGATGCTCCATCTTCTTGCTACGATTCCCTCGTTTGTGATTGCGTCGCTTCTATTCCAAAGAATAGGGAAAGAGAAACGACACCAACCGCTGCTAGAATAAAGTTGCGCAGCCAACTTTGCCTCTCCAGTTCCTGTATCGTATTCAGAGCTAACCAGCAGAACCAATACGAAAGAACGCAGTATCCAATCATCACGATGGATATGAATTGACGCCCCATTTTAGAGATCAAATCCATTCCCGAAGGAAAAATGGTTGGACGTTCTAGGCGGATTTGGCAGTCTTCCGTATCAGGTCTAACCATCTGTTTGTTCCAAGGCGTAGGTCGATTTCTGCGACTTCACTATCATGATGTGAACGATGCCATGGAGTCGACTGTGAACGAATTGCTGGCTGGCAAGCCATCTCCATTGAAGATAGTGCACGAAATAACCATTGAAAGGAAAGAATAAACAAGGGTGCTGGGGACACACCGCATGGCATACGCCACGCCGTGTGGGTAGAAGTCAGCTAGTCTCAGATTGAGGCTAATCGTCTAGGACTTCAAGGAATAGTCATGTTCGCGTGAGATGTGACGAGCACATCTTTCAGACCTATCCAAGTTTGGCTTCTATCTCGGAAACGATGCTTTCTATAGTCTTGCTGGAGTTTCCTTCTCTTCGTATTTCGTCGTAGAAATCTCTGACTATGCTCGGATTCCCCATGACCTTGTTCTCATCTCCAAGCTCCAAACGTTGAAGGTAGTCTTGCAGGAGCTGGTCGTAGAATTGAGTCCCAACTTCAGTCCTGAAGGTTTCACGCAGATTTGTTTTGAATACGGCAAAATCATCAGAAACTATCTCTGGGTAATCTTCCTCTGGTTTGTCGAATGACTTCAGCAGAGTGCGGTTGCATTCGATGTTTTGACTGGATTTGCTCTTGAAATCGCTGTCCCAGATTCCATAGACCGGTATGCTTAGGCTTCTGAATATCAGAAGTGCGTAGATAAGAGAGAACTTGCTGTTGTACGGTATCACAGAAACACCTCGACTTTCAAGATCTGAACCGACAGACAATGCCACACCCAATATCGTGCCTCTATCAGTGATTCCTTCCACCAGAACAACAAGCTTTGCGAAGAACCCCTCATTAAACCAAGGAGTCATAAGGACCTGTAGGTGCGGTTTTAGACTCTCCTTGGAATACGTACCTTTTGGCATACCCTTGGCAATCTCAAGATCACGGACAATGCTCTCGATCGTGGTCCATGTTACGTTGGTGTGTTTTGGTTTGCCCACATCTCCAACAAGCTTCCGAAACATCCGAAGCTGCTCGAAACGCTCAAGATCAACAAACAAGGGTGAATGAGTGCTGTAGATAACCTGCATCCTCTCAGCCACACCAGCAACTTTTCCGCTGCTCAGCCTTGACAACGTCTTAGAGAAATGTCTCTGCCTATCTGGATGCTGATACAGCTCGGGCTCCTCGATCCCAATAATCAAATTTGGCGCACTGATGATCGTCTTGGTGGCATCGTTTTCCAACTGCGATTCAGGTGTCATGGCTTGAGTCAACGTAAGTTGTTGAAGCATTGTCAGTATGAAGGCCCTTTGAAGACCGTGTCCAGTCTTGCTTACTGGAGACAGATGTCCGTTCTCCATCAACTTTGTGTCAACTGTGGGACTTGGAAGAGACAAATCACTTGGATCTTGCCATTCCAAGTTGACTTGCGAATCCGGAACGAATTGTTGAATGGTCTCTGTAAGTCTCTTGCTGACCTTTCCTAAGTCTGGTAGAACTCCTCTGTATCGTCTTGCGGTTTCCTGTTGAAGTTCGACATACTCTTTCTTCTGAGCCAATTCATTTCGTACCACAAGGTCGACAATCTCTGAAACTGCCGCTCTGCGGCCCTCGACTGCATCTTGTGTAGCATCTCTGACTGCCGGAACAGGAATGTATCGCGTGAATTTCTCAAGACGTGTTTCACCTACTTCTTTGAAACCGAAAAACTGCCCTTCGTCTCTTACTCTTTGACATTGTTCAGGGTGACTGGCTTCCCACTGGCTGAGGAGTGCCTCAACTTCATCCTTTGTGGAATAAGGTGGGAAAGAATCGTACTTCTGTAATATGGTTTGGTACTCACTTCTAAGGGCAGAAGCACCTTTGGCACTCCGAAATCCTTCGAAGTCTGAATTGCGTAGACTAGTTCCATAATACTTCTGACTGGTCCTAGTTGGGGGCCAGCTCATCACCTTCTCGACTGTCAGGAGACCTCCTTCAACATAGATCTTGAAGAGCGTCTCCTCATCGGGAGTCAGATTAGCGAAAGTAACAGTCACGACGATGTCCTTGTCTTTCTCATAGAAGTCATCTTCATCATATTCCGCGCTAGGATTGTAGAACAAATCAATTGTTCGCAAGAAACAAGACTTCCCTGATCCATTTGGACCTATCAGAACAGTCAGCGGATCAAAATTCAACATCGCATCTCTTATGCATCGAAAGTTCCTAACACCAACGGTCTTTATGATCGTATAACTATCCCCCTGCTACTGACCAGCTAGTCCTCTCATTCTCAAGTTTATCGGTTTTTCGTAGCTTATCTCATTGCCATAGTTGGTATAGGCTAGCTAGACCTCCTAGATCGTGACCCACTGCCTGCATATCTCAATAGCCTTGCACGAGGCAGACACCTAGTGCTCTACAGTCTCGAACGGCACCTTTGCTTATCGTTCTCATGGGGTGTCTGTCGTTTTTCTCTTGGCTCATGAACAATTCGGAAGGACGTACCTCTTACTGGGTAAAGGATAAGTAGCCTCTGAGAAAGGCTCTCCTGCGGACACCTAGTTCGCTTCATAAGGATGCGACGACAGAGTTGACTCCAGCAACCGAACACAAGAAAGAGCTCTTTGCAACTGCTCTGTTGAAATGGTGGCCATCGAATCGAAGAGATTTCCCTTGGAGAAAAAGACGTGACGCGTACAGTGTCCTTATTGCTGAACAACTTCTTAGAAAAACGAGCGCAAAGCAAGTAGACGCAGTCTATGAGCATTTCATGAAAAGATTTCAAAACCCAAGGCAGCTGGCTTCAGCCACTCCTAAAGAAATTGAAGAGCTGATCAGGCCGCTCGGAATCGAAAAGCGCAGAAGCATTACATTGTACAGATTTGGACTTGCAGTAACGAAGCAGTTTCAAAGCAAGATCCCCAGATCGAGAGACGCGCTTCTCACTCTGCCTGGGGTGGGTGAGTATGCCGCAGACGCAGTACGATCGTTAGTGACTGGCGATCGGCTTCCAATGGTTGATAGGAATGCCGTCCGAGTGGTCACTCGAATCTTCTCAATAGATTTGCCGCCTAACCAAAGGAAGGCGACCAGAGTTGTCAGAAAATTCATGCTACCGCTTGTTCGCAGGCACGGGGCGAAAAACATCAACCTTGGGCTTCTAGACTTCGCGGCAACAGTGTGTACCGCAAGAAGGCCCAAGTGCTCCGGATGTGTGATGCGTGATTTTTGCCAGTACACGCAAAACGAACCTGACAGATGACAGCAACCAATGTCAAGATGGACCCACAATGGAGATCATGAAGAAACCAAATCAGCTGCATTCACTATTCGCGGGCAACATCTCTGTAGGACAGTATTACGTCTTGGGCTTTGACTGTTCATCTTCTCGCGTGTTGAGCGAGTTGCATCGCTCTTTTCCCGATACGCTCAGCCAGCTCTTCGAGTATCTTCCCAGTCTCTTCAGTACTGTCTTGTTGGGTCTTTTCATTTCCGGCTTTGGCAACAGTCTGCGTGAAGTAGTGCACATGGATGTCAGCGAACAAAGCGAGAAGACAGCTTATTTACTTCTTGTGATCAAACATCGGCATGAGAGGTCTAGAGGGTGTCTGCGTTGCACACACTCTATCCTGGGTACTCGTGGTTCTTCAATCACCATGCTCCATGTTATGAGCCTGACACTTTTCTGGCAGTTCTTCAAATCGCTCTAAGGTACAATGGCCAAGCAGGCGTCGGAGATCGAATCACGGCAGACATGGCAAAGGCAGGGCTACTTACACTCAATGTCAGGAAGGACGCAGGACGACCTCAGGCTTGGCGCGACTACCAACAGGCTTTTGCGGAGATCGGAGCGGTCTGTTCCACACGTTTGACACAGGGCAAGATTATCGTCACTCCGGCAGCCGAGGCTCTGCTAGACGGCGAAGCAGACTACCAGAGCTTTGTGTCCGCTCAAGCACTTGGCTATCAATATCCCAACGGATTGCATTTGCATGCCATAAAACATCAAATTGCGTGTGGTGTGCGCCTGAAACCATTTCTCTTGTTATTGCAGGTGCTTAGCGCACTCCATAAGGCAGGTAGAACGCCCTATATCACCAGAGAAGAAATTCAGAGAGTTGTCGCTCAGGAGAGAGACAACAGCAGGGCCAAATATGTCGCACGAGACATAACAAAGTCTAGAAGAACTCTGAAGAATCTGCCTCGTCGGGTAGGAGACACGAGGAACTTCAGCGACATAATGTCGTTTCTGGACAAGTCGACACTCTTTCAAAAGGTCGAGACGCCATCTCCCAGTTTGGCGCTTCGTCGCACGGATCAAAGCTTCATCGAACTTGTTGACCGATTCATAGAAGTTGAAAGCAACACGAAGATGTTCTATGAGTTCAGGACTGGCTCAAGGACAGAGGCGCTCGGATGGTTCTCTTGTTACGGTAGCTATGACAGACTGGAGAATCTGACCGATCCAATGGAACTAACGCGAAACGTAGCAGTGCAAGAAGCGGAAGATGAAGCCGTTTCGATAACAAGGCTCAGTCAACCGCCAGTACTAGTCGAAATGAAGGAGCCGCCGAAACCGCTAAGCAAAGCAAAACAACCTGCGTTGCGCACGACAGAACAGGTTCTTGCATCAGAGGAACTCAAGGAGAAAGCACGAAGAAGTCACATCGAACTCGTTACGTTGATGTGGGACAAGGTGAGGAACATAGGTGCAATTCCACGCGAAGATAAGAAGGGAGTAGACCTCCACACAACTCTAGCTGGGCGGCCCTATTATTTCGAGATGAAGGCCGGAAATAGATCGAACTGGCTAGGGCATATCAGAAGAGGAATGGCACAACTGTATGAGTACTCCTATAGGTGCGAAGGTAACAAGAGGAATCCTCAGGCCGTGCTGTGCTTGGTTCTGAGTTCTGTCCCAGACTTCCCAGATTGGTTCTTGGAATATCTAACAGTAGACAGAGGCGTTCACTTATGTTGGAGAGAAGACCGAGGATTCAAATGCCCGCCAAGATCGCAAGGAACTCTCCGGCATCTTCTTTAGCTATCTACTGTCGCCTCGACTCTGATCGGGTGTAGCTGCTGAAGCAAGCTTTCACCTACTGCTCTCGCAAGCAAAACGGGTACAGCATTACCTATTTGGCGGTACTGCTCAGTGCTACTTCCGGCAAACACCCAATCGTCAGGAAAGGTCTGTAGTCTTGCTGCCTCACGGACTGTTATGACGCGTGGTTCTTCCGGATGGATGTGGGGTCTTCCTCCTCCTGCTGCTGACCCGACGAGAACTGTGCCGCTCGGTCTATCCCATTCAAGCCTATCCGTGTGATCGATCTTGTCTCTCTGTCCTGGCCTCAGTTTCTCATATCGTTTCCTCACACGGTCTCCGTGAGGGCGCTTCACATGGTTGGGCAGTCCCTCCAGCGGAGGTGGGCTCTGTAGGGCCCATCGTACCGCTCTTGGATGGAGGAGCCGTCTTCCTAGAAGCGTCGCTTGTTTATCGTCGCCGTAGACTACAGGCGGCATTGCTTCGATAGATACTCCTCTGCCTCCAGTGAAGAAGACACGTCTCCTGTACTGCGGGACGCCAAAATTGACCGCGTCAAGTACTCTTCTTGTCGGTTTATAGCCTATCTCATTGAAGGCATCTACTATTCTCTCTGCTGCTCTTTTGCTGTGGGCCATTGTCAGTCCGTTGACATTCTCCAACAGAAACGCCTTTGGCTTCAGCTCATCAACTATTCGTACGAACTCGAAGATGAGCCCTCCCCGCGGATCCTTCAGCCCCTTTCTCTGACCCAGAACGCTGAAACTCTGGCACGGAGGTCCCCCTGAGATGAGCGATGTCTCCCCAACATCTAGTCCTGTAGGCCGTAGGATGTCCTCCCCTGTTACTTTGCAGATGTCCTTTTCGATTACTGGGATTTTTGGTCTGTTCAGACGAATGGTGTCGCATGCAGCCTTGTTCGAATCTAAGCATAGGCGAATTTCGAACCCAGCGTCCTCTAAGCCAAGGTCGAGTCCTCCGCCACCAGTGAACAAGGAAATCAGTGAAGGCCTGCAACCCTCTATCCGGTTGCGCTTCCGGTGATTAACTGCTCGATCCCACATCTGATCCGTTGAAGCCAACTTGAGTGTCCCTTTCGTTCGATGCAATGATCTTAACTTTTTCTTCATGCTTCACTTAAAGACAATGATCCTCATCCTTTATTAAATGCCCCATTTGTGTTACTCTTTTTTCTGGGGATTCAATGACGAAAAACGTGTCTCCAGCTCAAACTTGTCTAGGTCAGGATCTCTTGCAAGTGTAGCCTCAATTTCTTCTACGAACTCTCGTGTGAATCCTCTAGGTATTCCTACATCCTGATCTATGAGATCGAGAGCTAGCGGGAGTCCTGTTGCCTTGTTGCAGGTCGCTTGGCAGAACGCTAGCAAGGGCTCCGTCTTCATTCCGAGCTTGGTTTCGATGGCGAAAGGAGAAGCTGGATATGAGCACCTAGCGAAGTGGCGCGTAGTTGTGAGGATTTCACTAGGGTCGCAATTGAGGTCTCGTTTTATGTTTCGTTCAACGTCTCCTTTGCATGCTTGATAGATAGAGGCAATGCTTCTTCCACTTTCTGTTGTGTAGAAACGACCGAAGGCCCAAGCCAACCTAGACAAGTAGTTGAAGACGTCGTGAGAGCCGAAGTGTTCTTCGTAGGAGAAGCTTTCGCCCTGCTTCATGAATGAAGAGAGTATGTCCTTGTCGTTACGTGAAAGCGCAAGATTTCTGTTTCCTGTTCTGAGTATAATCCACCCGTCGATTGCTGCTGTTTCAATCCGTTTGACTATTCCGACGACCTTTCCGCTGTCAAGTAGCGTTTGGCTCATCTTTACAAGTTGTTTCACCAAGTCTGAGCCATTGCGGAGTTTAGGCATCGCTATCTCTTTCTGAGCAACAATTCTGCATCTAGGCCTGAATCCGAAGAAAGGCCCATCAATCATTATGAGATCAACGTCTTCTCCTAGGCATTTGAGTGCTGCTTCACGTTCCAACTCCGTTGTCAAGAGCCCTAGAACCTTCTGACTAGCCTCCGAATTGCCGATCTGGTCGTCTGCCATGTATCCGCTGAAGTATTCTTCTTCGACAAGTTCCATCCCTTGAAAAATGTGGTAGCCAGCAGAGTAGGTTCCAAATCTTCCTCCTATTTTTTCGCTCATCACCGGGGATTCAGATCCGTCTACGACTGCGATTCTCCAATCTTTCCACGAGTTGTCTTCCAGTATTGGTTTGAATGAGAGTAGTTTTCCTATTTCCTCAAGCTTTTTCTTCTGTTCTAAAAGAACCTTCTTCGTCCTTTCCGCTTCTGCTGTCGCATGTTCGAAGAATTGATGTTGCAACCTGGCTGGTAGCTTAAGCCAATCAGGAGAGCTCTGCACAGATTCTTCTGCGTTCATGTGACACCCTTCGGTAGGTCGAAGTGTATCAGCAAAGGAACTGGTGACGGATTCATCTTGCCAAGAAAATAGAAGTCTCCTTCCGGAAGCGAGGTCAGTAGCTTATCCTCAACTGTGGCTTGGGCAAGCAGGCGTTTCGCCTCTTCTAAATCCAGCGGATGTATTTTGCCGATGAATTGCGTGTTGAGGTTTCTTCTCACGGCTGCATTTATTCCGATTTCTCCAGCAATTCCTTGGGATAGTAAGACAACACAGAGCTCATAGCTTCTCCCAAGCGCGCAGAGCTCAGAAATAGCTTCACACGTATTTTCTTCAATCCCTCTTGCCATATATGGGCAGTATTGTGGGCCCTCATCTATCACGAGCGCAATCTTCAGTTTCTGTTTCTCCTGCATCATTTGACGAAGATGATTCGCAATGGTTAGAAAGACGGAGAGCTTCTGTTCCTTCTGCCCAGCGCTAATATCTACAACTACCACGTGTTCTTTCCTTGCAAGATCGAGTACCTGTTCCGGTCTCATGCTGCCCATTATGTTTTTGAGTTCTGAGTCAGTGACTTTGGCCAGGTATCTTTTGAAGCGTTGAGTGTAGTTTGCGCCGTATTTTGTGAGCTTCTTTTCACCAGTCTGTTCAGCTGTGTCTGAGATCCAAATCTCTTGTTCAACCTCTTTCTGCAAGAAGATTCGAAGCTCACTAGGAGATTTCGCCTTTCTCCAGTCGCCTTTGTATATGACTGTCTCAATTGCGGCTTTGATTGGGTTCCTCTCGACATATGCGCCTATGAAGTATCCGAAGTTGTCCATGACCGCGTATAGATATTCAAGAACGCTCTCGTCTTCTAATGCCAAGTCTCCTATGGTAAGTACAGTTTTGAAGTGAGGTGCATAGTCAGAACCTTTCCAATCAACTATGATCAGGTCGTAGGCCGAACTCTGAAGGAATGGAATTACTTGGTAACGTGTCAGAAGTGACTTTCCTGCTCCTGTAACCGCGAACACTCCGATGTGGTATGGAATGAACTTTGCAATCATTGGAACGGTCCAATTCGGATGATCCTTATAGTAACCAACGCTTCCATTTGGAGTTCCAAGATAGGTCATAGGATTGTCTTGCTGTTCAAAAAGGATAACATCAGATGAAGGCGCTATCAGAGTCTTGTTTTGTGCAAGATTTCCAGCAGAAACATCGCCAAGAACATCGAGACTGAACGCATAAAATTCTTTCGCAGTGCTCGGGTGTTTGCCGAGCCGGGCGTAGGCAATGCCAGGCGAAAAGCCTGCCGCGCTCAGATTTTCATTGCTTCCGACGCCTGTTCGGCAGACCGCCATGATCTTGTTTCCGTTCCTGTTCTCGATGACGACCAGATCTTCCGCCTTTACGCTCTTTTCTTCGCCCTCATTCAAAATGACAGTAGCATCAATAACCGATGAGCCGCTTGCAACAATTCCAACTTTTCTCATTCTCTGCGTACCCCTTTCAGCGAGAATGAACTTGATGAGGTAATGTGTTTCAACTCCTTATAGAACTATCCGCGGCGTCGTGACTGGGAGTGTTGCGGCTGGCAGAGACTTTCAGGTCTAGGTCCCGTAGCAGCTCATTGAGCTTTGAAGTCAGCATAGCTACCTGGCTCAACAACCATAGCGTCCCAGACGGAGCTCCGAGGGCTGTCTCTGGTTCAACATACGCGACTGAGAACTTTCTGCGACATTCGTTACAGAGGTATCTTCTCGAAATTCCTCGGGAATTATACCTGAAACCGACTTTGCTGATGTCCGGCGATCCGCAGTACCTGCATCTTAGTGATTTCTCATCGGCAGTATCGCATGATTCGTCAAGGTCGCCTCGATGAGTTGCAGAATGCAGCAAGACAGCATAGACATGTGGACAATGGGATTCACTGGCGCTAGGGGTCTCTGAGTTACAGTCGCAGACCCATTTTCCATCTCTAAGTTCGATGAGATGCCATCCCTTGTCGTTTTCAGCTCTGATTGCATAGAGGCCGGGATTGAATCGCCTTACAGCTGCTCTTAGAAAGAGCCCGTATCCCACTTGGCTTGCTTCGTCGCTGACTTGATTCTCGGGCCGGTTCTCGAAAGACATATTACGTAGCCCTCATGTGAATTTCACTTGGGATGACAATGGTTCTGAAGGCTGAGAGCAAGATTCTAAAGAGCCCAAACGCACGGACACAATACATCACGATACCTGCCAGCATGACATTGGATTCCCAGTATCCGTTCAAACCCAATGATGCCGTAGAGTTGGAAGTTGACGAGAAGAAAGGAACGCTGATTGTCAGACGTTCACTCAAGAAGCCATGAAGCAGAGTCGCGTTCTTCTGCTTAACGCGACCTCTTTTGCCATTTCGGATTCTCTTATTGTTTGACATGTGATATCAATGTGGATATCACATTGATCTAATTTAAGCGTTTAGAGCCCTGGAAAGACTTATCTCATTAGGACCTAAACCCACAAATCCTTAGGACCAACAAGAACTCTGGCCAGTCCAGAGCTCACACATAGAAACCGAATTTTCCGACAGCCTAACCGCTAGAGTGGTGGACCGGGCGGGGTCCAACGCGTTTTCGCGTCCAGAATCGGGTACGAAATTCCTCCCGCGTTCGAATCTTCAGAGATCGGATGTTGCTGACTTCATGTACCGCTTAGTCGACAATACTCTAGCACGTGGGCCGGTGAGGCGCTTCTCGATATTCAGCCCATAGCTAACTATCTTCCCCCATAGCGCGCGCCGATTCCACAATGTATCACATATGATGTGAAAGTACTTCCTTCACAGACCTACTTCGGTAACGGAGTCCTGCTTTACGACACCAAGCCTTCATTACCAGTAACGGAAACACGCAAGAGTCGTAGGATAGGCATTAGAGAATGGCTAAGTCTAACAACTCCGTGGCATGTGATCTCCAACTAGAAAGTGCAGATCTTCTACTAGACGTAACTGATATTTCTGAAAACACAGACGAAGTTGAAGATGAAGAGACTGAGTCAGAAGTAGAATAGCATCTCATCCCGTTTTCTTTCTGTTTAGAAATCCCTGTGGGTCAACGCATTGCGTGCTTTAAGAATCCTCTCGCTGTTACGAGTTAACCACCTAAGAAATGAACTTGCAATCGTGAATGAGATTCAACCAGCTGATGCTTTCTTTGCAGAAGTCGGCAAAATCCTCTGAGTCTTCTTGTGCTTCAGCCCAGTTGATACATTCTTCGATCTCATTGATCTGCTCCGGTCCAGCTACCATCACTGCAGTACAAAGTAGAGCTCTTATGTGTGCCATCTTTCTAGTTATGCTGGAAACGGCAGTATATCTGCTCATCCAGGCTTTGGGCTCTATTGCGATTGCGCTGAAATCCAATATCTCTTTCATTCCCGGAATAGTTGCTATAGCGTATTCCACATCCTGATCAAAATACACCGAGACCCAGCTCCCATCGTCCAAATTATCGAGGACTAGGCGATAGTATTCCTCTGGAAAGAATCTCAACATTGTAAACGTGTGTAGTTCTGGGTCTTCCGGAAATAGTTCCTTGCTCCATTGCCAAATAGCTGAGCATCGATGTCGTATCAGCGGTATGACATAGTTCTGCCACAATGTTCCTCTTGCGCCCGCTTTCAGTTGAGAAAGAGCTTCTTCAACTCTCATTCGTTTCTCTCTATTATGCTGAAGAAGACGTCTAGCTACCTCCAGCATAGTGCAGACATTCTTGGTTCCTCTTCGAGGTGGGGCATACATATCTGGCGGTCCTTTTGATATCCTGTTCACCAATGTCGAAAAGAGCTTCATATCTTTGTAGATATCTTCTCCGTGGACCATATAGTGGAGCACTCCCCCAACGGAATATGCGTCAGTCAATTCGTCAGCCTTTAACTCAAAGAGATATTCCGGTGGCGCGTATCTTATCGTTCCTAAGAACTCATTCGAAGATGTAATAGTAGGTTCGTTCACGTTTCTTATTACGCCAAAATCCATTAGCTTGAGAGAATGATCATTTAGGACTATGATGTTCTCAGGCTTGATATCACGATGTATCCGTCCGGATTTGTGAAGAGCACATAGACCATCAACTAGATCAGAGAAGAGCCGTAGGATTTCATCCTCATTTGGTTTTCCACAAGTCTTGATCCATTCTCTTAAGGTCAAACCATCGAGATACTCCATTACTATGTATGGTCGTTCAACACCGTTTTCTTCGTAGTTTCCGACAGCAAGCAGTTTGACTAGGTTAGGGTGCGTTACAATTGACCCTGCTTCGAATTCCCGCCTTATTCTTACCGACTGGTTAGGAGAACGTAGAATTTCGGGTTTGTATATCTTGACTGCAACCTGAGTCCCTTTTGGGAAATTTCGATAAGTTCCGATGATTCTAGCACGATATACCTCTCCGGCAGCTCCCTCTCCTAGAAAGCTTTCTAACAAAAGTCCGCCATCAAGGGCCAATCCCTCCAATTTCAAGGCGCTTACAACCGTAATCAGGAGATGAAATTCGTTCTGTAAATGGGTTTTTGTGCCTTTCTCTGACGAACGATCTCTCTGCCTTGCCATGGAGATCCTGAAGTTTCCAGTGCAGGGTTCCGACGGGTCCTAATCCCTGAGGAGAGAAAGCCAAATCCTCCTCACCTAACTGAATGTAAAATACTTGTTTCTTCTCTGCAACTGCACACTCACTGGCATCTTATCTTTCATCTTCGCAAGCTGGTCGATTATCACTCTTGAGCTTATCGTAGTAACAGCTTCGCCACCGTTGTGCTGAATCAAAATGACGGCAAACTCTTTGCAGCCTTCATATTTCGAAGGAAACACCTCATAATTGAGCACAACAAAGCTCTTGTCCAGCAGCTCTGCAAAAGGCACCTTCTTATCTACACCAAATTTCTTCTTCTCTGGAACAATCTCTCTGAAATTTCTAACTTCCATAACATCACCTCAATTCAAAACTAGAAATCTGAAGCTAAGCCGATTTCTGTGCTAGAACATATGCATCATTGTAGATAGTTCCGAGCCCTTCGATAATTGATTCCAATTCTCTTGGAGTGGTTTTTCTTTGGGTCGAGTCAAGGTACGGCTAGTAGGCGATAGAGAATCAGCGTATGCTGTTGCGGATCTCTTTGCTTCGCGTCTGAAGTGGAAAGAATATCCGCTCTATAAGGACAAAGAATGCAAGCACATAGATGAGAAAAGAATCGCTCTATATGCAACGATGAAGATGGAACAAACTCCGAAGGCGAAGAGCATAAAGTTGGACCAGTACATCTCCAAGCCGGAATCTTCGGAGTTCAGAGCAGACATTGTGCCATCAAACGCTGCAACTAATCAAGAAAAGTGATTGAAACATCCGCGCAACTAAGCCTGAGAAGGCAGGTCAAACCTGCCATTAATTCTCAGGGAAGCTCTCCGTGTGCGGTAGAGATGCTCGAAGACTCGGGTATTCTGGATTGACTCCACATACTCCAAGACTGTCTGCGCATCTTGCAGATAGCGCTTGACTTTTGAAGAGACAATCTGCTTCAGCGGCACGCTCTCAGCAGTAGCTGGGAAATCTCTTGAGACAGTCACCGCGCCTTTCTCTTCAAGGCTTGCAGTCACTTCGTATATCTTGGACTGAGGGACGCTTGAGTACTTGGCAAGCTTGCCTATCTTCAACCTACCGCATGCAGAAAGCGCGGCATATGCCCTCGCCTCATATGTCGTAAATCCAAGCCTGGCGAATACCGTAAAGATATCCTCAGGCAAAATTCCATTTGTGTTTTCCATTTTCTATCACCGCGTTAATTTTTGTGAGGCGAGCCAACTGATTTTCAGCGAAGCGCGATCGAGAGACCGAAAATCAGATTGAGTGAGCCGAATAAGAAGACTTTTCAATTAAGCTAGACGTAGGCACCTTAGGTAGAGTAGCTAACTATTGCAGCCGTGGCCTCCAGTCAGCAAACCAGCTTTAACGAAACGCAATCATATGACTCCAAGTTCAGTTCGAATATTCTCCATTTTCTCTCGGTGAAATTGTCTCCGTCGAATATTATTTTAGCGCGATATTTCTTTCCTAGCTGAAGTGTCTGGAATCTTTCCGTGGCCAGGTATACCTTGTCTTCTCCTTCCACCACAAACAGTATCTCCAAGTCCTTTTCTATACATCGCGGAATCCTCGCTATGCGATTATTGAGATAGTGATAGTGTATTCGGTTCCTGTATTCCTTCATTGCAAATTCATCGTCTAGAGCGTCTTCAGAATAGAACTTGTACAACCAATCCCTGTCTGACGGAAAATGTTTCCAACTCAAACTTTCTGCAGGCTCAATTACCCCGGGTATAGATAGATATGCGGTACATCCTTCTGCCCTGATTCTGCCCTTGTTGGACACTTTGGCTCTCAGGAATCTAATATTGACCTTTCTATACTCTTTGACGCCTGGTGATACTTTCCGGCCAATCTCTACACTCCATGTGTGCTTTTGTTGGATAGCGGGTTGTGGGTAAAGGTCTAGTCTTATTTTCGGCTTCCAAAAGAAGTGCTTGACTCCCTGGTAAAACAAAACTACTATCGATGCAATCGAGAGAAAGAATGTTGCCCAGTCGTTAAGCGTCATGTTTCGGAATAGTTTGATAATATCATTTGTCCACATCATTCCACCAACCGATTTATGGGCCTTCTATCGCAGATCTTTGGAAACAATTTTCATCATCCTGTCTTTGCGACCTAATCTAACGATTCTCTGTAAGGGGTATGTCAACAAAACCACGCACCTGATCCTTTATCTGTTTACATAGCTTTCATTACGACTCTCCCATCAGGCAGAGTCATCATAGGCTCCCATCCCTCAGCCAATAATGTGTCGACTTCTTGTGATCTGACAACTTTCTTGGAGGAGTTTCGTTTTGAAGTGCCCCCGCTGCGGCTGCGACCCAGAGTACGAGCTTGTCCTCCTTTCTCAGATGTTAGCTGAGATACGAGCCCTTCGAGCTGCGTTAAACGCTCCTCCAGCTGCTGACGAGAAAGCTGAGACTCACGCCGAACCTGTTCCGCTTCCGAGATCGTCAACAGAGGCACCGCTTTAAGATAATCCTCCAGAAGTTCCCTCTCAGTCGGACGGTAATAGCTGTCTGATATGCCTGTTGAGTGACCCATCAAAGTCTCAACGTTTATCGGTTTCATTACTTGCTCTGCTCTGGTCTTGAAGAATTTCCTGATCGAATGAATAGAGAATTCGTGTCTCCTCTTCTTCTCCTTTCGTAAGCCGAACTTCCAGAACATATCCTCGAATAGTCGAGTTACACCTCTAACCTTCAGTCTTCTCGGGCTATGGATATCGCCTTCATAGAGATGCTTGACTGTTGACCATCTGTCTCTGGCCAAAGCCGAATCCTTGGTTATCTTCTCCCCATGAGAAGTACGTAGTTGCATGTACTGCTCCAGTTTCCGATATGCTTCAGGTGTGATGAAGGTATAATATTCCTCAGGATCACCAGCATATACCCGTAATTTCGCCGCAGCAATCTTTCCCTCCTTCTTGATAGGCTCGACATGAGCCCAATCGAGGTTCTCCCACCCGCCTATTCTCATGCCACTACTGGCCATTGTGAGCAGGATTGCCTGAAACCGTGGATCAGAGCTGGAGAGCAGCAGTCTGAGCTCTTCTATGGTGGGTGCTCTGTCAAGAGCAAACTTCCTCTCCTTCGGCATCAGGCGAGAGATCCTCTTCCAGTTAATGCCGGTGACATCATTCATGTCAAGCAAGAGTCGCAGAGGCTTTCGAACGTTGGAAAGAGTACTTGCAACGATCTCCTTGTTCCGAACTCTCTCCTTCTGCTTCAGCATGTAGTCTGTGATGAACTTCTCAGCCCATTTCGGATCAGATTTCGATTTGTCAACGAAGCTATCTACATCTAGGTGAACATCACGAAAGAACTGTGCAAGTCTTCGCTCGTACGCCTCACGAGTACTAGAACTATTCAAGGCCTCACGTAGAAGCTTGATGGACTTGCCTTCGACAAGCGACCTGTCTTTCATCTTCCTTCCGCGAGGCAACGTCTTCTCGGTCTAGACTGGGCTCAGGGCGAATATAAATTATGTACCCATTTTCAGACGCATTAATGTGGTGGACCGGGCGGGATTTGAACCCGCGGCTTCCGCGTTTTTCTCCTCGAGATGCGAACACGGCGTATGTACTGGCGGCTCAACGGAGGCCGCCATTCATACCAGGCTGAACTACCGGCCCTTCCTTTTGGTATCTGTCTAGCGCGTCATCTTGATGGAAATTGGTTGAACAATTGGAAAA
>Ga0315280_10004848_pt1 | contig 19534 bp, 23 predicted proteins | sample YL17G06_40_MG_FD_203697 | JGI IMG/M metagenome (GOLD analysis project Ga0315280, IMG submission 203697) | Sediment microbial communities from Yellowstone Lake, YNP, Wyoming, USA - YL17G06_40 | ecosystem: Environmental > Aquatic > Freshwater > Lake > Sediment | place: USA: Wyoming | collected... | reverse complement strand
TGAGCGTTGACACGTACCGGCGTGAGGTGGCACAGCAGGCGCTTTCCGCCGGTGCCCGGATGATCAATGACATTTGGGGATTGGGGCGCGATCCTCGCCTGGCGGATCTGGCTGCCGAACACAAAGTACCCATAGTACTGATGAGCAACCAGCGCGACAGGAAGTGTCCAGATATCGTGCCGGAGGTCATCGCCAGCCTGAAGAAGAGCATCGCTCTGGCGGTGGACCGGGGGGTGCCCTGGCAGAACATCATCGTTGACCCCGGCGTGGGCTTCGGCAAGACGCTGGAACAGAATCTGGAGATCGTCCGCTGCCTGGAGGAGTTGATGTGCCTGAACAGGCCCATCCTGATAGGAACGTCTCGCAAATCTATGATCGGGCTGGTGCTGAATCTGCCGCCTGACCAGCGTCTGGAAGGAACGGCCGCAACCGTGGCTATCAGCATCGCCAAAGGTGCGCACATCGTGCGCGTCCACGATGTGGCGCAGATGGTCAGGGTCTGCCGCATGAGCGACGCCGTAGTCAGGGGTAGGCTGTCATGAAGCACAAATCAGCCATGGTCGAGGTCTATCTCGGCCTGGGCTCGAACCTCGGTGACCGAGAACAGAACCTGGCCAGAGCCACTGATCTGTTGGCCCAAAGGGTGAAGATAGAGAAGACCTCGGCTCTTTATGTGACGGAGCCGGTGGACTACCGCGATCAGCCACTCTTCCTCAATGCCGTCTGCCGCATACAGACCTCGCTATCTCCTGACGAGTTGCTGGGGTTGGCCAAGAGAATCGAGACGGCCCTGGGCAGGCAGCCCAGCTTCCCCAATGGTCCCCGGCCCATAGACATCGACATCCTTTTCTACGGTGATAACATTGTCAATCTGCCCCATCTGATGATTCCCCATCCACACGTGCAGGAGCGGGCTTTTGTGCTTGTGCCTCTGGCGGAGATCGCCCCGAAGCTGGTGCACCCTTTGAGCGGCCAAACGGTCACGGAAATGGTGGGGCAACTAAGAGACCTCAGCGGAGTTCGGATATGGTGTCAGGAGGCGTGGAATGTATGAGATCTCGGTGGAACAGGAGTTCGAGGCCGCCCACTACCTCAGGGGCTATCGGGGCAAATGCGAGAATATGCACGGGCACCATTTCCGGGTGGTAGCCAAGTTGAGAGCTGAGAAGCTGGATGGCATCGGCATAGCCTATGACTTCACCATACTGAGGGATCAGTTGGGGCAGATTCTGGCTCGGTTTGACCACACCTGCCTGAACGATGTGGCGCCTTTCGATAAGATCAATCCCACTTCGGAGAACATCGCCTCCACAGTCTACGGCGAGCTCAAGGCTGTCCTCAAGGGGGGTGGGGTGGCCCTTTCCAGCGTCCAGGTATGGGAGTCGCCACGCAGTTGCGTGACCTACTTCTTGGATGAGGACTGATTGGTCTTGTCCCTGAGATCTGGCGGCAGAAGATTGGGGATAGCGTCCACGATCGGATAGGTCTCGTTGCACTTGGCGCAATAGAGCGAGCCGGTAAGTACTTCCTTCTTGTCCTCTTCGACGATGGTGAGTTTCAGGTCTCCCTTGCACATCGGACAGGCCAGGATATCCATGAGTTCCTTCTTCACCTTGCTCGCCTCCCTTGCAGATTCGACTGTTCCATAGATTACCGCGGAAAGCTCAGTTAATCAAGGTTGACCGCTGGGCAGGAATCAACCTATGATCCTAGGTATTGCGGAGGTACCAAACGATGATCAGAGCCTTTGGGGACAAGGTGCCGAAGATTGGCGAATCTTCCTTCATCAGCGAAGCAGCCTACATCCTTGGAGATGTGGTGATCGGCGAGAGGTCTGCCGCTTTTCCCGGTGCGGTGGTGAGGGGGGACTTCGGGCCGATCAGAGTCGGCGATGAAGTCCTCATAGAGGACAACGTGGTACTACATGGTGCTCCAACAGGCCTGGACATAGGCAATGGCGTGACTCTGGGGCATGGCGCGGTGGTAAACTCGCGACGGATCGGTAACAAAGTGCTGATCGGCATGAATGCCACCATTCTTCATGATTCGGAGATCGGCGACCGCTGCATCATAGCGGCCGGCGCAGTGGTCAGCGAGGGCATGAAGGTGCCCGATGGCTCCTTCGTGGCCGGCGTGCCGGGGCGGATTGTGGGCAAAGCCACCAAGTCCCAGTTACAGTGGGTGGATCACGATCCCGCGATGCATTCGTGGTGGCTGGAGATGCTGGAGCGGTACAAACGAGAGGGGTTGTAGACAGCAGCTGGCCAACCCAACAGGACCCCTTTGAACCCTACTTGTCCCTGCTAGTATACTTACGCCGTGGTTATCGATTTTCATACCCATATCCTGCCACCCGAGATGAGGGAAAGGCGCGCGGAATTCAGTCGGCGCGACAGCATGTTCCGTGAATTCTTCACCGTTCCCAAGGCCAAGATCGCCAGCGCCGAGGAACTCATTGCCAGCATGGACGAGTGCGGCATCGATGCCTCGGTGCTGCTCAGTGCGGGCTGGGACACCAACGAGACGTGCCGGCTGACCAATGACTATATCCTGGAGTCGGCGGCCCGCTATCCAAAACGCCTGATCCCTTTCTGTGTAGTACAGCCCAAAGCCGGCGATGCCGCTGTGCGCGAGCTGGAGCGCTGCGCGCAGGGTGGGGCGAGGGGTATCGGGGAGATGAGGTCGGACAGCCAGGGCTATGATCTGGGGGACAAGAAGCTGATGGAGCCCATTGTCGAGGTGGCCCTGAAGCACAAGATGATATATCTGACCCATGCCTCTGAGACGGTGGGGCACTTGTACCCCGGGAAAGGGTCCATTACTCCTGACTCCCTGTATCGGTTTATCTCGAACTTCCCGGAGCTAAGGGTGGTTTGCGCTCACTGGGGTGGTGGTTTACCCTTCTACGCCCTGATGCCGGAGGTGGCCGCTGCTCTTTGCAACACGTTCTTCGATAGCGCTGCGACGCCTTTTCTCTATCGGCCGCAAGTCTTCGAGAGCGTTGCTGCGATGGTGGGCGCGGATAAGATCCTCTTTGGCAGCGACTATCCGCTGCTTTCACCAAAGCGGGTCATAGAGCAGATCGAATCTATAGGTCTGCCATGGGAGTCCAAGTCCATGATCCTGGGTGGCAATGCCCAGAGGCTGCTAGGATGGACGTAGTCCGCAGTTTCATCGCCATTGACCTGCCGGCCGACGTACGAGCGGAGTTGACCTCCCTGGAAGACAAGCTGAAGGCCAGGCGGCATCCCTTTGTGAAATGGGTGGATCCGGAGAGCATGCATTTGACCCTCAAGTTCCTGGGCAATGTAACAGTGGATTCCATACCACAGATAGTCGAGGCCATGTCCGGGGTAGCTCAAGCGCACTCTCCTTTTGAGCTGCAGGTGGCTGGCACCGGGGCCTTTCCCAACTGGCAGCGACCCCAGGTGGTGTGGGTGGGGATGAGTGGCGAATCGGACGAGTTGAATGCCTTGCATAGAGAACTGGAATCCGCGCTGTCTCCGATGGGCTTTTCGCCGGAGTCTCGCTCCTTCAGCGCGCACTTGACGCTGGGTCGCCTTCGGGACCGGGTGACCCCTGACGATAGACGCCGGTTTGCCGAATTCGCTCAGAAGGTCAGATTCGAAACCAGCCTCTCCTTTGAGGTTGATGCCATCCGCCTGATGAAGAGCCAGTTGACTCCTGCGGGCCCCATCTACAGCGAGTTGGCGGTCGTGAGACTTGGTTTGCCTCAGCACGACACTGGGGCTGACCTCTGACCGATAGCTGGTTGACACGACCAGTCGCTGGCGCTACATTGTCCCTGGCTGGCGCGCAAGTATCCCACGCGAGAGGCAGAGTGGCTGAACAACGACAGTCGAGGAGGCGGTTCATGAAAACCAAAGGGAACAAGGAGAAGCTTATCGAATCCACTCTGGAACTGGCGGACAAGGGCTTTCGCGAACTCTTCCCCTTTCTGCCAAAGGAATGGCTGGCTTTGGATCTCACCGCCGGTCAGCTCAGGGCTTTGCCTCTCCTTTACACGAATGGCTCCACGCGGATGAGCGACATCTCCTCTGCACTCGGCGTCAGCATGGCAACAGCCACCGGGGTGATAGACCGCATGGTGGAGCGAGGCATAGTAGTCAGGGAAAGTGACCCTAATGATCGACGCATTGTCCTCTGCCGCATGTCGCCTGAAGGGGAGAAGATAGTGTCAGGGCTCTGGCACTCGTGGAGCAAACGGGCGGAGACAATGTTGAGGGCACTGGATCGGCCCAAGCTGCTGTCAGTCAGGGCGATGCTGGAGGCGCTGCTGGAAGCTGGAGAAGCGACCAGAGGACAATGGTAGCTCAATTGGGATACCTGTAGCAGGAACTGCTCGAGGCTGAAATGCCTTCTTGAACGGTGGGCAGGGAACTCCGTACCGTGAAGCTGTGCCGTCATTCCCCGTAGATGGGTGGGTAGAAGTCCCGCACACTCGGCCTGAGTTGATAAGTGGTACAATCGTGGCAGGTTCGTCTTAGAACAAAGAGAGCCGCCCTGGAAGCAGGGGCTGGGGAAGGGAGGGCCAATGAGCATGGAATCGGCAGACTGGGTTGAGGAAGTTGTCAGAAAGGCCGTGAAGAAGGAGCTTGGGGAAGACCCGCAGGGCATCACGATGACCACCACTAGAATGACTTCCAGGAGAGCTTTTCCGGTTTCAGCCTCAGCGAAAATGCCGGATGGGCGCGTGGTGGAGGTCTCCATGATCGTTGAGGCGGACATGTACAGCGACTTCAAGGTAACCAAAGGGAGCCGCAAGAGCGGCGCTGGCGCGTAAGGGGCGAAACCCGGGCAGTCTGGCACTTCGAACCTACGACATCTCTAGTAGCACAAGTAGCCCAGCAATCCTCCTACGGCGCCCGCGACTACGGTTCCGATGGCCAGATGTACCAGCTGCGGTCTGGCCTTCCTGACTAGGATATACGTACACGGAAGGAAGATGAGGATTGAAGCCAGCCCGATGATTGTGATGAAGAAGACCACTATCCCGCCGACGTCAGCTGCTGCACTGCCAGGTGAGGGGTTGGAAGTCCAAACTAAGACTAGAGCGACAAGAGGCAAGGCTACCGAGGCTAACGTTACTGCGGAAGTCATGCTGGCGGCCAAGTGACCGGCGATGCGGAGACGTCTGTGTTCGTATAGCCTAGTGGGAAGGGCGAGGCAAGTGCTGAGGAACAGCAGCATCACAACCCCGAGTACACACCCGAGACCGGAGTTGATGTGACCACCAGACGCAATGTAGTGTACTGTGCCATTGAGCAGAAAGAGGCTTGCTATGAGGAAAAGCAGGCCAAGAAGAACACCGAGGATGTCACAGAGTACTCTGGCTAATCTGCCCTCCATGTGTCTACGAGTCTGCGTGCTCTCCATATGAACCTCCAAGCTGCATTGCCCGCGGGCTTTCAAAGAATGCCTTCTGACAACCGCATGATCAGTATCCGCTCCTGATCATCTCTCTGTCTTGAGACCTTGGTCCCTATTTCACAGACTCAAAGCATCCATGCAGTGGGTTCCTGTGCCCATCGGTACATCCCAGCCTCACCCGTGGTGTCCACGTAGACCCTCCAGAATTCCTCTGTTATAATCTCGCCCATGGGCAGGTTGACGATGGGTGCTTCAGGATGCCAATCTCTCCACTTGGGTTTCGGTGGGACGCTACCAGTGGGCAATCTACAGTAGCAGCAATGGTGGAGGTAGGAATGAGCGATCTGGATACACTATTTGAGCGTTTGAGAAGCCAGCGCTGGGAAGCACGCAAGGCAGCAGCCCAGGCCATAGTCAAGGCCGGCGCACCGGCCGTGAAGCATCTTACCAAAGCACTATCTGATGAAAACCCGGACTTGCGTCTGATTGCCGCCAAGATCCTCGGCTGGATGAAGAATCCTGCAGTTGTCGCCGCCCTCGTAAAGGCCCTTGCTGACGAGGATGCCGGGGTGCGCAAAGCAGCGGCTGAGGCCCTGGCCAAGACGGGAGGCGCCGGTGCTGTGGCTCCACTCATCGTGGCGCTGATGGATGAGGACTGGAGCGTCCGCGAGGCTGCGGCTGAAGCTCTTGGCAGTATCGGCGACTCTGGCGCCATCGCTCCCCTGATCGAATTGCTGAAGGACAAGTATCTGGATGTGCGCGAGGCGGGTGCGGAAGCCTTGGCGCGAATAGGCAAGCCCGCGGTGGCTAGCCTCATAACTGCGCTGAGCGATGGATATCCGGATGTCCGCTTCTGTGCCGCCGAGGCGCTGGGCAAGATAAAGGATTTTCAAGCTGTTGTGCCTCTCGTCAATCTGGTCGGTGACTATGATCCCGGTGTGCGTCAGGCTGCCATTGAGGCCCTCGGCAAGATCAGGGATACTGAAGCAGCTGCTCCCATCGTGAAAGCCCTGGAGGACGAGTCCTCGAGTGTCCGGTGGGCTGCCGCCACGACTCTGGGCAGGATAGGGGACTCCAGCGCTATTGGCCCACTGGCCCAATCGTCCAAAGACAAGAACTCCGGCGTGCGTCTGGCGGCGGTCAAGGCCATAAGCAGCATTCGCCTTCGTTCGCGTTCGTAGGCTAGGCTCAACGGTACGTCCTGCCGGTCATCCATTCAGCAGCTTCGTCACACTCGAACTGCTGTAAACCTCCAAGTCCGCTGCCATGATAGTCTGCCGGTTGATGTCCGGTACCTCATTGGGTTTTGCCATGCGCTGGTATATACAGGGTTCTTTGTCGTAGAAGACCTGCAGGAATCGGCCTGGGGACAGCGCAATGCAACCGACAGCGTCACGTTTCTTCCAGCCCACATTAACCAGGGAGCCACTGGATCGACTGCGGAGCAGTAATGGCCTATCAGAAGTCACAAAGAACGACTTCGGTGGAGCTTCTAAGATAAGGAAACTCATATTCCTGATGCACTCAGCTATCTCCAGAGTAGCATTGAACAAGTCCGCTGCGGCAAGACGATAGCCATCCTCTCTAGCTAATGAAGCTGCATAGTCATTGATCTGTTCAAGAGTTGCAGTAGATTCCTCATTGAGTTCCACAGATTTGAAAGAGAATCGCTTGATGCCGGTCTTTCTCGAGATTTCATTGATTTGGCTAGTCCACAGAAGTTCCGTGACGCGCATCTCTTCAATGGCGACCCGTGTTCTGACATAAAGGTTGGCAAACAGCAACGAGATACCAACACAGTCAGACTCCGTCATATTGTCCGGATCGTAGGTGAGTCTCTTCAACGCCGACGCACCATAGCCCTCTGCCAGCGAGTTAAGGTAATCTACTGCCTTATCAGATCCGTAATAGTCGCGTTGAGCAGCTGCCCCAGCAGGATTCTTTGTGCGACGCGGAGCCGATGCCCCCTTCCTGTACACCCAGCCATTGGCAAGGAAGGGTTTCAAATAGAACTGAGGCACTATGTGCTGCTTTGCCACTTGCCTGGCCCTGCTATCGGAAAGACCTGAATCGTCTTCTGCCCAAGCCCTTTTCAGTCGATAACTTGGTGGTCAAATTGGACGCTATCTCAGCACGCGCTCGTCGCCCACGCGGCGGGTGACCTTCTGCTCGTCCAGGTGTTCCATCAGAGCCAAGGCATACTTCCGGCTGGTCTGGAACATGTCACGGACTTCGGCCACGGTTATCTTGCCCTGCGACTTGAGGTGGCTCATGATGCGGTCCAACATCTCCTTGTAGGCTGATGCAGCGAAGACAACGTTGTCGGACACCTTCACTACTTGCCGCTGATCGACGAGAACGTCCAATAGCTCCGGGTCGATGGCCATATCGCTGGGCGGGGAATAGGGATTCTGGGCCAGAGACTCGAGATAAGCGTCAACCATGGCCTTCTGCTTGGCGCTGAGTTCAATGCGGTGAGACGAGAGACGCACTGCCTTCACGTCTTCCACTAGCACCCCATCTTTGACTAGAAGTTGAAGCATGGGAGGGAATGAACCAGCAGAGACCTTGAGCTTGCTCCGCAACTCCTCTTTGGGCATGCCGGAGCGGAGCGGGAACTGGCGGTGGTAGGTGCTCAGCGCCTGCGACACGCTGTTCGCCAGTCTCTGCCATCCGGCGGCGGAGAAGAGCAGAGTGTGCAGGCCTTTGTCCCCCAGTGTCACCAGCCTCCTCTGGGAGACCAGCGATTCGACTGCCTGCTGAGCCTCTTTCGGCGATAGACTGGCGCGGTTGGTCAGCTCGGCCATCTCGATCGGCTCTTTGGCTTCCAGTGTGGCCAGCAGCATCTCCTCAGCGCTGCCCTTTTCCCTGGCGGCTAGGCCCTGGATGGTGACTGCCTGGAAGCGGCGATGGCGCTTGGGGTAGGCGTCAATGATATCGCCGCCCCCCAGCGTCTCCGTGGGCGAACGAATAATGAACAAATCACCCTTGACCACGGCAGCCGGCTCGGCGAAGGCCAGTTGCGCCCAGCTGGTCTCTCCAGGCTCCAGCTTGTCCTTCTCCAAAAGACGTGCCTTGGCAATCACCTCTAGGGCATTGCTGTGGAAGCTGACCTCGGCATTATGTCTCAGAGGGTGAGCCAAAGTGGGAAGCAGTCGAATCTTCACATCCACCATTGTGGTTGGCCGCAGCCAGTCGGGCGTGGCAAGCACATTGCCGCGCACCAGCTCATCCGTAGAGAGTCCGGAGAGGTTGGCGGCCACCCGGCTTCCGGGGGGCACAGTCTCCAGTTTCTTCTTGTGAGTCTGCAGTCCGCGGATGCGGGCTCTCAGTCGAGGTGGTACGATCTCCACTTCCTGCCCCACAGAGAGCTTCCCGTCTACCAGCGTGCCGGTGACTACGGTGCCGAAGCCGGCGATGGTGAAAACGCGGTCGATAGGCAGCCTGGGGCGGCCGATGTCCCTCTTGGGTGGGGTGGAATCCAGCAATCCATCGATCATGCGGACGAGTTCAGGCAGGCCATCGCCGGTTATGGCAGATACGGCGACAACGGGAGCCTGGGCCAGAGTGGTACCCGAAAGGGTTTCCTTGATCTCCAGGGTGACCAGCTCCAGCAACTCCTGGTCTACCAGGTCCTTCTTGGTCACAACGACTATGCCTCTCTCAAGACGGAGGAGGTCCAGGATGGCCAGGTGTTCCCTGGTTTGGGGCATGATGCCTTCGTCCGCGGCGATGATCAGCAATGCCAGGTCGATGCCGCCGACTCCGGCCAGCATGTTCTTGATGAAGCGCTCGTGGCCCGGAACGTCAACGATGCTGACCTCGCGGCCGCTGGGCAGCTTGAGCCAGGCGAAGCCGAGGTCGATGGTCATGCCCCGCTCTTTCTCTTCCGCCAGCCGATCTGGGTCAATGCCGGTGAGCGCCTGAACCAGGCGGGACTTGCCGTGATCTACGTGACCTGCCGTCCCGAGAACAAACATGGTCTACTCTACAACAATCCTCTGTTTGGGGTGGCTGACCACTTCTCCGACGATGGCGGCGTCAGTCACGCCAGCCTCCTTGAGCCTGGCCAGCAGCAGGCTGGCCTTGTCAGCACTCACTGATATGAAAAGCCCACCGGAGGTCTGCGGATCGAAGAGGATGTCCAGCATGACGTCTCCGATGCCCGCCGAGTCCACCATTTTCGAACGGAACTCCTTGTTGCGGTACGTGCCGCCGGGGATCATGCCCATCCTGGCGAACTCGATGGTTTCCGGGAAGATGGGAACCGACGCAGAGTGAATCCTCAAGCCAATCTGGCTGTCCTGGATCATCTCGCAAGCATGACCCAGCAGGCCGAAGCCGGTGATGTCGGTGCAGGCATTCACCCCGACCTGCAGCATGACCTCTGCGGCGGTCTTGTTCAAGGTAGCCATGGATTGGGCAACCTTCTTGGTGATTTGTTCGCCAGCCATGCCGGCCTTGACAGCGGTGCTGATGATGCCGGTGCCTATCGGTTTGGTCAGAAGCAGCTTGTCGCCCGGCCTGGCCCCGCCTTTGGTCAGCACTCTCTTGGGATCTACTGTGCCGGTTACTGAGAGCCCGTACTTCAATTCCGGGTCTTCCACGCTGTGGCCGCCGACTAGTACCACGCCGGCCTCCCGCATCTTGTCTATGCCCCCCCGAAGGATGTCTCTGAGTACCGATATATCCAGCGTCTTACTGGGGAAGCAGACAATGTTCATGGCAGTGAGTGGCTTGCCTCCCATCGCATAGACGTCGCTGAGAGCGTTGGCTACTGCAATCTGACCGAAGGTGTAGGGGTCGTCCACTATGGGCGTGAAGAAATCAACGGTCTGCACGATAGCCAGATCGTCACTCAGCTTGTAGACTCCGGCGTCGTCCGCCTTCTCCAAGCCCACCAGCAGATTAGGGTCTGCCAGCAGCGGCAGACCGCACAGCGCTTTGTCCAGGTCCCCTGGACCGAGCTTGGAAGCTCAACCTGCGCCGCGAACCATCTCGGTCAATCGAGGGTTCGGTTTCCCTTCCATCCACTTCTCCTATGTCCTGGTTTTCCGCAGATCGTCAGATCGCACGGATTCCCTGGATGTCTATTCGTTCCTCTTCCAGTGCTCTCTTGACTTGGGATTCATCCTTCCGTTCAAACCTCAGGCATGCGCCGCAGTCGGAACTGAGTTGGCGTGGGACCGGGATCAGTTTGGTGGCGATTCCCTTCCCTTTGAGACACTTCTCTGCCTGCAAGGCTCCGGTGATGGAGTGAAACAGGACGACACTGTACTGCATTTGTCAGCCGGATGCCGCTAGATGGAGATGACCTTGGTAGCTTTCATCAACGCCAAGGTGATCTCGTACATGTTGGAGACGCGCCCTACTTCCACCGCGTCTTTCAAGCCGTAATGGCCCAGGCATGTCCCGCAGGCCAGTATCTCCACGCTCTCCTTCTCCAGAGCTCGCAAGTCATCTATGATCTCGGATCCCTGGGTTACGAGTTTGACGCCGCTGTTCATGAAGATGATCTTGTGGGGCTTGATGTCCGATTCGCCGAGCGTGTGGATGAACGTGCGCATCAGTACGCTTCCCAGTTCATCATCTCCTCGCCCCAGAGTGCTGGATGCCACCAGAAGCACGGTTGGTTCGAAGAGCAGCGGCACCTTCCCGCCCAACGATTCGTCTGCAGGTCTGGTCAGGCGCAGGTAGATCCCGTCCCCTTTCTCCTCCACTGATACCCCGAGACCATGGCTCTCGGCTAGCCGCGAGATATTCTGCTTGGCGGTCGCATTGTCTACGATGACGGTCAGGTCATCTGCCTTCTCCAGCGCTTTCTTGGCCAGCACCACTGGCTGAGGGCAGGCCAATCCACGTGCATCGATGATCATGGACATTCTCTCACCTGGCCTTTCTAGTGATCTGCCTCACTGCTTCCAGCGTCTTCTCGATGTCCTGTCCCGAGTTGAAGTGCCCAGGGCTCAGCCGGACAGAACCTTGCGGAAATGTCCCCAGCGTCTTGTGTGCTATGGGCGAACAGTGCAGTCCGGGACGGCACATGATACGGTAGTCCTCTTCCAGTTGTAGAGCTACCTCCGACGGAGTCAGGCCGGAGATGTTGAAGGAAACGACCGCAATCTGTTTGGCTGGATCGCTGTTCCCGTAGCTTGTCACCCCAGGTATGCCTGACAATCCATCCAGGAGCAGCTTGGTCAGTCTCTCCTCTTTTTTCCTTATGTTGACCAATCCTTCTTGCAGAACGAATCGTACTCCGGCTCCCAGGCCGGCCAGCCCCACCGTGTTGGGGGTACCGCTCTCGTACTTGTCCGGTAGAAAATCGGGTTGGTTTTCGTGTTCGGAGTAGCTGCCGGTGCCACCGTATTTCAGGGGCTCTAGCTGGGACTCGATGCCCTGGCGTATGTAGAGACCTCCTGTCCCCTGAGGACCAAAGAGGCTCTTGTGTCCGGAGAAAGCCAGCAGGTCGACGTTCATGGCTTCCACGTCAATGGGGTAGCACCCTGCTGATTGAGCAGCATCCACGAGGAGAGGCACCCCGTGATCACGGGCTATGCGGCCCACCTGAGCCACGGGCAGCACTATTCCCACCACGTTGGAGGCGTGATTCAGAATGATGAGCCTGGTATAGGTCCGGATGGCCCGCTCGATGTCGCCAGGGTCAAGTGAGCCATTGGCGGCGCAATTCACCACGGAGACCTCGACTCCCTTCTTTTCTAAGGCACGCAGCGGACGCATAACGGAGTTGTGCTCCAGGCTGCTGGTGATGGCATGGTCTCCGATGTGGAGCAGGCCTCTGATAGCCAGATTCAGGGCCTCCGTGGCATTCGAAGTGAAGACAATGTGGGTCGGATCGTAGACACCGAAGAGTTGGGCTAGTGCCTCTCGTGTGTCATAGATAATGCGTGCGGCGGCAATGGAGAGGAGATGTCCGGAGCGACCGGGACTGGCACCAGTGTGCCGCATGAAGCTGTCCATGGCTTGATAGACAGATTCCGGTTTGGGCCACGACGTAGCCGCATTATCCAGGTAGATCATAGCCTGGCCATCCTACCATCCCTTCGCCATGATTCTAACACACTTCTTCCTGGTCGACACCAGGTCTTGGCAGAGTGAGCTGGTACATCTCATCGGCGTCATGCTCGATCTCTGGCGATCTCCGGACTTGGTTTACTCCCGAAGATGACGTATGCTACATTGGTGCCGTGGAAAGGGCAGCCCGATGAAGAGTGAGTTTCGCAGTCTTCCCAGTGTCGACAAGCTGATCTCCGACGAGCGCATCAAGGATCTGGAGGCCTCCTACTCCCGTCCCTTTGTCGTAGAAGTCGTGCGTCAGGTCCTGGAAGAGAGCCGGCTCTCCATATCTCGCGGTGAGCCCGCTCCTTCTTCTGACAACTTGGTGAAATCAGTCTGTGACCGCGTCCGAGTGCTCACGGAGCCCAGCCTCCGACCGGTGATTAATGCCACCGGCGTCGTTCTGCACACCAACCTGGGCCGGGCGCCGTTGGGCCAAGAGGCCATAGCCGCTATGGAGGAGGCTTCGAAAGGCTACACCAATCTGGAATTCGATCTCGAGACTGGTGCCCGCGGTCATCGCGATGTTCATATATCCTTGCTACTGTGTCGCCTGACCGGAGCCGAAGACGCCCTGGTGGTCAACAACAACGCTTCAGCCGTCCTTCTGGCGCTGACAGCTCTGGCCAAGAGAAAAGAGGTCATTGTCTCCAGAGGCCAGGCAGTCGAGATCGGCGGCGGTTTTCGCATCCCTGACGTTATGCGGCAGAGCGGGGCCAAGCTGGTGGAGGTAGGCACCACCAACTGTACCTATGTTGCAGACTACGAACAGGCGATTACTCCTAGAACGGCTGCCTTGATGCGGGTGCACTCCAGCAACTTCAAGGTGGTGGGCTTCGCCGAGGAGGTGGCTGTTGGCGACCTGGTGCGGCTGGGCGACAAGAACGGCTTGCCCGTGTTTGACGATTTGGGCAGCGGCTGTCTGCTGGACACGACTAAGTTCGGGCTGAGCCCGGAGCCGAGGGTGCAGGACAGCGTGGCTGCCGGCGCAGCCTTGGCCTTGTTCTCGGGAGACAAACTCCTGGGCGGGCCGCAGGCCGGCGTCATAGTGGGCCAGAAGCACCTGGTGGAGAGACTCAGAAAGCATCCGCTGGCTCGAGCCGTGCGCATCGACAAAACGAGACTGGCCGGACTGGCCTCCACTTTGACTCACTACCTGAAGGGGGAAGCGGAGCAGAAGATACCGGTCTGGCAGATGATATCCATGCCTCTGGACGAGATCGGAAGGCGCGCTCAGGAATGGGCGGGACATCTTGGCGCTCTGGCTGCCGTCGTGGGTGGGGAGTCGGTGGTGGGGGGAGGCAGCCTGCCGGGAAGCACCCTGCCCACGAGACTGGTCGTTGTCAAAGGATCGTCCAAGGCCAGCGGGCCCAGTTTAGTTCAGGAACTGGCGGAGAGACTGCGAGCCAGTCGGCCTCCGGTGATAGCGCGCATCGAAGGGAATGCCCTGCTTCTTGATCCGCGCACGGTATTGCCGGACGAGGATCAGGCTGTTATCCAGGCGCTGCAGAATGCGGCCAAGACTCTCAGGCGGTAGATAGCCCAAACGCTGATGGGCCACCCAGTATCCACATGGCGCGATTATCTCCCAATTGGTAAACTGGATAGTCAGGAAAGTGCGCATGAACGTTCAGGTGCTGAAGACCAGAGAGTGGCGAGTTTCCCCTCTAAAACTGGCCGCCCATGGCCGAGCATGCCATGTCGCAACAAGTTGCTTGATCTGTCAATCAGCGGTCGGTCCTAAGCCCAGTAGCCCCCAGGACGACCAAGCGTGAATCCAACCCTCATCAAGGCGGTTGTCGTCGTCACATTCGCGCTGCTCTTCTATTCAACCGCAGTTGTGATTGAGCAGAGAAAGTCCCTGATATCGAAGCGAGTCCTTTTCTTCTTGACCGGTGGAGTCTGTCTTGACATTGCCTCGACTATCTTGATGATATTTGGGTCAGGGAAGATTCCCCTGACGGTTCATGGCGTCATCGGCTACACCGCGCTCCTGGCAATGCTGATCGACACAGCGCTGATCTGGAGATGCTGGATCCGAAACGGAGATGGCTGTCGAGTACCTCGGAGCCTAAGCACTTACACCAGAATCGCCTTCGGCTGGTGGGTAGTAGCCTATGTTGCCGGTGCCATCATTTCCGTAACGCTGAAGAGCTGACATGGTCATCCAGGGGATGATTCCCGCGGCCTAGATTCCCAGTCACGACAGCGTTCCATAGCTGATCACCAGTTCACAATCTCAAGCCACTCAACACCATCAAGTCCGGGTTGTCGCTGGCTCGTCCAGTGTCCATGGCGGCATGGGCCATGAGAGGAATCTGTGACAGCACCAGATAATGCTGAGACGCGCCTGTGAAAGGCTGGTTGTAGGCTTTTCATGGGCTGGGACGACGTACCCTCCTGCCCTGGTCTAGGCAGATTCAGTTCGGAATTGAACGGAGAAGACAAGATGACGGATCTCGCATTGGTTGGTAGTTCGAAGTCTGGCAAAGGGCCCTGGCGTCCGGCCAGGAAGATGCGATCGGTAGCCATATTTGGGTCCACGGAGGTGGATTTCCGTCAGGCCCAGTTGCCTGAAGGTGTCACTGAGGTTGCACTGTTCTCCCTCTTTGGCGCCAATGATCTCATCGTCACATCAGACATGCCGGTCACCATCACTGGGCTTTCGCTGTTGGGTTCACGTACCATGAGGCGTTCGCCGGCAAAGCAGATGCCTTCTCCGACTGCCAAGTCATTGCGGGTGAGCGGCACGAGCATAATTGGCAGACTTTCAGTAAAGGATGTACCTTAGCGCGGCTGCGGCAGCCGCGGTTTTGGAGAGTGCAGAATGGGGAAAAAGAACAAGAGAACCAAGGCCGTAGAAAAGGCGGCAACAGGACCGACACTGCGCTGGCTAGTATGTGAAGACGGCGACGTGCACATTTTCGGACCCTGCCCTCGCTGTTTCCACACCAGTGGCGGCATGCTGTTGGGCTCAACGTCGACGGCGTCTAGAGGCATTGCCAGAGCCAAGTGCGCCGAGTGTGGTGAGACGATCGATTACTTCGTTGATCCGCAACAACAGCAGATGTGGAAGGCAGAGGCCATACGGGAACCGGTCAACGCAACGTGTGCGTCCTAGCAGCCTTACTTGGCAATTAACGACGATCGAAAGAAGGGGCATCTTGCATGGCAAGATGCCCCTTCCGTTAGTGCCTGTCTCTTGAGCGCCACATCCTTGGCGTCCCGAAGGCCCTCAATCCCTTGCCCCCGCATTGACCTCTCCTTGATGACCTCGCGACCTGCCTGACTACGACCGCCTCGATGCTCTGTCGAGGTCTCCTGTGGGGAGTGTCTCTCTCAACCCTCTTTCAACCCCCTTGATCCCCCATTCTTGGGGGAGGTTTTGAAGCTGAGGGATACCCTCAGACTCCCGGCGGGAAGCATCCCGCACCTCTTTTGAGACGACCCACCGTGGACCGCCCCCTGCCCCTGGCCGGAAGTCATTTAAGAATGCTGAAGGAATTGACAACCACGCTGATCTTGTCTCCACGGTGCTACCAGAAGGAACGAAGACTGCTGCGCAACAGCCATGAATGCAATTGCGCAGCAGTGATGAGAACAGTGTGGGTGGTAGGCCCTCTCGGAAGGATGTGGAATACTGACAGAGAGGGCGTACTTCACAGCTAGCTGGTGCCGCTTGGTTACGGCTTCTTCGTTGGGGAGCTAGGCTGTTACATTGGTTGGAGTGATTCAGCCCGCTCTGAGGATTTCGTCTGCCTTCGCCTCGGCCGTGGATATCAGTTGCCTGAGTTCACCGGCCTCGCGCTCCAACTGCTTGATGCGATCGAGAGTCTCGTTTCGTTCCTTCTCCACGACTCTAATGCGGTAGACGGCCCCATCCAGCTTCTGCAGTAATGATTGCTCTTCCATCATGAATGACCTCCTTGTTCCGTGATTTGGCAGATATACGACACAATCTACAGGCGGGGCGTCATAGCTGTGTCTCAGGGACAGCTTTCACGGTCACAAAATATTCTCAGGCCGCAGCGGACAAAGGCAGCACCTAAGATATGATCACATATTGCACTGCGCCGTCGCTCACAGGGGAGAGTGCGGAGAACTGCAGAACACCAGAGGCATTCTTTCGGATGTGTTTTGCCGCCAGCCTTTCCAGTGGCATTTGCCCTATTCCGAGAGGTTCGGTAGAATCCTTGCCAGAGACTGTCGAAAACATAAGGACCCAGGCGGAGATGCAACGGAGGGGTAAATGTGGGAACGGAATCGGCATCATAGTGGATCAAGCCCCGAAAACGAGGATGATGAATTTAAGAAGTACATTCGCGAGATCAAGGACTGGCCGAAGCCGGGCGTGACATTTCGCGACATAACGCCTCTTCTCCGTAAGGGGAACATCCTCAGCAAAGCCATTGACAAGATGGCATATCGTTTCCAGAACGAAGGGATTGCCTTGATAGCCAGCGTGGAAGCCAGGGGCTTCATTCTGGGAGCCGCGCTGGCGCATGAGCTGGAGTGTGGTTTCGTCCCTGTCCGCAAGGAAGGGAAGCTTCCGTATGAGCGACTCACCATGGACTACAAGCTGGAGTATGGTATAGGCACACTGGAAATGCATGTGGATGCCATCGACGAAGGTCAGCGGGTCCTGATTGTGGATGACGTTCTGGCCACTGGTGGCACGGCCAAAGCGACCGCTGACCTGGTCAAAGCCTCTGGTGGGAAGGTGGTCTGTGCTGCATTTCTGGTTGAATTGACTGAGCTGGGCGGGCGGAGTCTCCTGGACTGCCCGGTGTACTCCTTGGTGCGGTACTAGAGACCGGGGGCAATTCTCCGCGAGAAGTCTTGTGCCTTCCAGATCCCAGAAAGGCGTCACTTCTACTCTCTGGATTGTGCGAAGTGCTGAGCGGGGTGTTGGTTGGCGGGAGCGAATGGGTGTCGAACCCACCATGGACACTTGAGGTGCCCATCAACGGATTTGAAGTCCGCGAAGCTCACCGGAGCTCACTCGCTCCCTCTTGATTCCATCGCCAGGCGCTAGGCTGGCGACTTCTTGCCCCGCCGGCCCAACCAGGCCGTGACTATGCCGAGCAAGTATAGCAGGAATATGGGGACGGAGACTATGGTCTGGTTTATGGGATCGGGAGTGGGTGTGATGACGGCACCGATGATGAAGGAGCCAATGAAGGCCCATTTCCACTGCTTGGCCAGCCATCGATGGTTCAATATGCCGATCTTAGACAGGAAGAAAGTGACCATCGGAAGCTCGAAGACCACGCCCATCCAGAAAACGATCTGGACTTCGAATGAAATCAGGTCCCCGATATTGATCCGAGGGATGACACCGATGCCCTTCCCGAAGTTCAACAAGAAGTCGAGGGCATGCGGTAAGAAAACATACCAGGCAAAGGCTGCTCCACTGAGGAAGCAAAGAAGAACCGCTGGCATTAGTGTGTAGAGATAGAATCTCTCTTTACGGGTCAGGGCAGGGCGGATAAACATCACGATCTGAGACACAAAGACGGGCAAGGCCATCACCAGCGCGCTATAGAGGCAGACCTTGAACCAGACGCCGAACATCTCGGTCGGCTGGGTGAAGATAATGTCCACTCCTGTGGCTTGTGATATCAAGAAATGGATAATGCGATCGGTGAAGATGAAGGAGATGGCAACGGTGACAATGAGGGCAATGACACAATAGACGAGGCGCCGCCGTATCTCCTGAAGGTGCTCCAGGAAGGTAAGCTTCTTCTCCTTGTCTGTCTTTTCCTTGTTCTTGGTAGCAGCTACCATAGGTTCCCACTGTGCTCGGTTAACTGCAACTTTCAGTGCTCAGTGGCCATCTCCTTGAATCAAATGCTCTGACGACCGGATCTGTAGGAGCAAATTCGATCGAAGCGCTCCGGCACATTCCACCTCAAGCATGGCCCTCTTTCCCCGAGGTACTCGGGGTCTCCTCCTGTTGCTCATTGAGACTAGCACGTGCCTCCCTGGCAACAGATGTCGTCTCCTTTGAGGCTTCTCTGACGTCCTTTAGGAGTCCAGAGGCGGGCCCAACAGCAGCATTGACCTCTTTTGCCATGTCTCCTATATCTTTGGAGATCTCCTTCAGGTCTTTGGTCAGACTCATGTTGCCTGAGGCAGTACCCTTAGTCTCTTTGCCCGTCTCATTCTCGATTTCCTTGGCCATGTCCTGCAAGTTCTTGTTCATCTCTGCTGAGACCTTTCTGAACTCGCGCATGATCCTGCCCATCCAGCGGGCAATCTCAGGCAACTTGGAAGGACCGAAGAAGATGAAGAAGATGAGAAGGATGAGGATCAACTCTGGGGTGCCTATGCCAAACAAACCCGCCTCCCCTTGCTGTCTTGCAGGCTACTTACTTGAATAGGGACAGAACAAATGCCTGTCCCCATCAGAAGGTTGAGAGATAGAGGGAAAATGCCAGTCTTCAGGACTCCTCCGGGCGCATGCAGCCACACTGGTGGCACCTCTTCGGGTCTGCGATGGCCCTAGGCGTAGTCCTAGATCTTCGCCCCGCACTCCATGCAGAACTTGGCATTAGCTGATATCTTGTTGCCGCAGTTAGGGCAGAACCTCTCCTTTGAGGATCCCGCTTCCAACTTGGCAGGAGCATTCCCACTCTTAGCTTCCGTCGTAGCCATCGCTGTCTCGTCGTCTTTTCTGTCTCTTTCGCGGCGGAATTCCCTTATGCTCTTGCCCAAGGCACCACCTACTTGGCCAAGCTTGCCCACCCCGAAGATCAGCACAATGGCGACTACTATAAGGCCGATCTCCAATGGACCAATATCACGCATCTACTTCACCTCCCCTGATCTACCTACTATCAGCCCCGTTTTTCGCAGGACCTTCCTGGCTTTCGGGTGCAACGAACCATTAGGATACTTACAGATAGATTCTAAGTTCGCTCGACTGTGAATGTCAAGGAAACGCTCTATTCTCCGTAAATATCCGACAGTCTGCCTCCTTTGAGTGGTCTGGCATTAGAGGTGGCCTCATACCTAAACCCAGGTGAGGTCGATGATAATGATATCTCTGGAGAAACGATTCCACCAT